>Ga0308171_1000157_pt1 | contig 203442 bp, 186 predicted proteins | sample PhyGR1_FD_202135 | JGI IMG/M metagenome (GOLD analysis project Ga0308171, IMG submission 202135) | Phyllosphere microbial communities from UC Gill Tract Community Farm, Albany, California, United States - DLSLSG.R1 | ecosystem: Host-associated > Plants > Phyllosphere > Unclassified | place...
CGGTAGCTAAGTGCGGAAAAGATAAGTGCTGAAAGCATCTAAGCACGAAACTTGCCCCGAGATGAGTTCTCCCTGACTCCTTGAGAGTCCTGAAGGGACGTTGAAGACTACGACGTTGATAGGCCGGATGTGTAAGCGCAGCGATGCGTTGAGCTAACCGGTACTAATGACCCGTGAGGCTTAACCTTACAACGCCAGAGGCGTTTTGGTCTGAGAGACCGGATTTTCAGCTTGTTTACGGACTGGTCTGCGGCGCCTGAGAGGGGGCTGCAGACGAAACAGAATTTGCCTGGCGGCTTTAGCGCGGTGGTCCCACCTGACCCCATGCCGAACTCAGAAGTGAAACGCCGTAGCGCCGATGGTAGTGTGGGGCCTCCCCATGCGAGAGTAGGGAACTGCCAGGCATCAATTTAAGACCCGTTACCGGGTCGTGACCTTCCCTGTGACGCGGGAAGGGCGAAACACCTGAAATCAGAACGATTGTCTGATATCAGTACAGAATCGGTGGAGCGGTAGTTCAGTTGGTTAGAATACCTGCCTGTCACGCAGGGGGTCGCGGGTTCGAGCCCCGTCCGTTCCGCCACCCTAATTAGGGGCGTAGTTCAATTGGTAGAGCACCGGTCTCCAAAACCGGGTGTTGGGGGTTCGAGTCCCTCCGCCCCTGCCAGAAAATAATCCTTTGCTTCGGCAAAGGATTTTTTTTGTCCAAATTCGGCAGTGAAATGAGTTTGAGTTTCACTGTGATCCACTCAAACTCCCTCATTTATTATCTTATTGTGTCAAAACCGGATATTTAAGCAGCTGACGAATGTGACTTTGCTGATCGCTATTCTGCAGCCACACCGCATATAACGGTCGCACGGCGACGGGTGTATCTGGAATAACCATCAAATCACTATAAATGCCGTGCCAAAAATCAGGTAAAAAGGCACAAGCACCGGTGGTATGCAGTAATTCGCGTGTTAAATGTGCGGATGTGGTGGTTAATACGGGAACATCATCACTAGACAGATAACTTTCATGCTGATGAAAATCTGCGCCCCATTCCAGCTTGATATAGTCATATTTTTCACGCTTCTCGGTTTTACGCGCCCGGAATAATGCGAGCGAAATATGCCCTATTTGCTGGCTGGTTAACTCATCCATTTTTGGCGCTTCAGTTGTGATCAACAGGTCCAACTGACGTTCATGCAATTGCTTAACCAGTAAATGTCGCTGGGCGATACGTGCCTCGAGATGAAGGCTTTCTCGATTCTCATAAAGTGTTTGCAACCAGGGAGTTAAGTACGCTTCCCAAAGGGATGCGCTACCTCCTATTGAAAGCTCATGATGCTGTTGTGTATGCGAAACTTCCTTTTTGGCCATCAGCCAGGTGCTCATCAAGCTTTCGGCATAGGGTAATAAACGCTCGCCTGCTGAAGTCAGCCGGATGTTATTACGGTGACGAGTAAAAAGGTTTACGCCCAGCTGATTTTCCAGCTGACGAATGCGAAAACTAACGGCAGATTGCGTGAGGTAAAGCGCTTCAGCAGCACGCCCGAAATGGCGTGTTCTGCTCACTTCGAGGAAAGTTTTCAGTAATTCCGTATCCACTGCATTCTCCCAAAAATTGTTTGTCGTACTGATTTAAATGTTTTGTTTTACACTCTGTCAAGCCTATCTAATACTCCGCGCCATAAATAGCACGGCCATATGAGAGTCAGGAGCGTGTAAAATGGCGGATAGCTTCGCAACAACGAATCGTTTCTTTGATAACAAACATTACCCACGTGGTTTTTCGCGTCATGGTGATTTCACCATTAAAGAAGCTCAGCTTCTGGAGCGCCACGGTTACGCCTTTAATGAACTGGATCTCGCTAAGCGTGAACCCATTACAGAAGAAGAGCGTTCATTTTTAGAAGTATGTCGTGGTCTTCGTGAGCCACAAACGGAAGCTGAACGTGTATGGTCGAAATATACCGCACGTATCAAGCGACCTAAGCGTTTCCATACGCTATCTGGCGGCAAGCCGCAGATGGATACGGTGGAAGATTTTAGCGATAGCGATGATTAAGAATAGCGGGGCTTATATAAGCCCCGTTTTTTATTCCAGAGTCTTGTGCAGATAGATCATTAAGCGGTCGATGCTGCGATATCCCACCGCTTCCTGCAAATGACTACGAGTAATCTGCTCTTCACCTGCTAAATCAGCGATTGTCCTGGCCACCTTTAAAATCCGCTGCCAGGCGCGTACTGAAAGCCCCAACGAATTCAACACTTCTTCCAGCCATTCAGCATCCTGTTGCTTCAATGGACACCAGCGTAAAATCTCTGGGTTAGAGAGATGAGCATTCACTTTTCCGCTGCGTGCTGTTTGAATCTTTCGTGCGGCGAGGACGCGAGTTAAAACTTCAGCGCTGCTTTCGCTGACTTGTTGTTTCTTACTTAGCGATCCACTGGGCAGAAGTGGGACCTCTAACGATAAATCAAAGCGATCGAGAAAAGGTCCTGATAACCGATTGAGATAGCGCAACACTTGCTGAGGTGATGAGCGATTATGGTTGCCCTGATAATGCCCGGTCGGGCTGGGATTCATCGCGCCGATCAATTGAAAGCGCGCGGGATACGTCACTTTAGCGCGCGTGCGTGAAATGGCGATTTCCCCGGATTCAATCGGTTCGCGCAAAGCATCAAGTGTTCTGCGCTCGAACTCTGGCAGCTCATCGAGGAATAACACGCCATTGTGTGCCAAGGAGATTTCTCCCGGCCGCGGCAAGGATCCGCCCCCAACCAGCGCATAGAGTGATGAACTGTGATGAGGCGCTCTGAATGGCCGTTTGCGCCACTGATGATGGAGATTGCCACTGCTTACCAGACTGGCGATAGCGGCGCACTCCAGCGCTTCCTGGTCGTCTAACGGTGGCATGATACCGGGCAGACGCGTCGCTAACATGGTCTTGCCGGTGCCAGGCGGCCCAATCAGTAATAGGTTATGCCCGCCAGCTGCGGTGATCTCCAGTGCACGTCGGCCCTGATCCTGGCCAATGATATCGCTGAGGTCCTGCTTTTCCTGTTCAAGCGTTTCGGGCTGATAATGCGCGACAGTGAGAGTGGTTTTGTTATGGAGAAACGCACAGATTTCTACCAGATGTTTGCCAACCAGCGTCTCGCCTTGTTGAATCAACCCTACATCCTGTTGATTCTGTTCAGCTAACACCATTTGTCTGCCTGCTTGCAGTGCCGCCATCGCAGCTGGAATAGCGGCCTGAACGCCACAGAGCGCGCCGTTAAGTGCTAACTCCCCCAGGAATTCAAATTGCCCCAGTTTTGCGTCTGGCAGCTGCTCAGAGGCCGCCAGAATGGCGATAGCGATGGGGAGGTCATAGCGTCCGCCCTCTTTTGGCAGATCGGCAGGCGCCAGATTGATGGTGACGCGTTTCGCCGGGAAGGTGAACCCGCTATTGATAATCGCGCTTCGCACCCGTTCCCGCGCTTCTTTTACCGTGGTTTCAGGCAGTCCAACCAGCGTCAGGGCCGGCAGGCCGTTGCTGATGTGCACTTCCACCGTCACCAGCGGAGCCTGAACACCTAGCGCAGCTCGTGTTAATACCTTCGATAAAGACATAACCGCTCCTTGTTGTCCTTATCATCAAAGCAGCCAGACAGATGAACAATGGCTTACTGCTCAACTTCAGAGCCAGATTCCTTACATTCCCTGATAATTGCACCGATTTCACTGAAAATCAGAGCCTGCTCGTAAACTCTAAATGAAGATTACGACGCGGGCGTTATGAATTTTTATCACAAATGTAAATAACCTTTTATTTACAATGTGATAACGGCGGGCCGCCAGCGGCATCATAAAATTTTCCAATGAAAATTATTGTCAACGACACCCTAACTATGGTAACTCTGTAGGTATTACTTCGAACAATCGAAAAAACAAACAACACATGAAAGCCCTTCTACAAGTGATTAGCCTAGTCGTGATTAGCGTGGTGGTGATTATTATCCCACCGTGCGGGGCATCGCTTGGAGAAAGAAAGGCTTAAAAATCAAGTCTGGAATTCCAAAAACCCCCGCACCGAAAGGTCCGGGGGTTTTTTTTTGACCAGGCTAAATATCAGCAAATTAGCGAGGAACAGATTATGAGCAGTAGCATAAAATTCTGTTGTTCCCCTAGGAATACAGGAGAATAACCATGACAGGTGCACAGTGGGTAGTTCAGGCTTTACGCGCGCAGGGTGTCGATACAGTGTTTGGCTATCCTGGCGGCGCAATCATGCCAGTGTACGATGCGCTCTACGATGGCGGCGTGGAACACCTACTGTGTCGTCATGAGCAAGGTGCGGTGATGGCTGCTATTGGTTATGCCCGCGCAACCGGCAAGACTGGCGTATGTATCGCCACGTCGGGTCCCGGCGCCACCAACCTGATCACCGGTTTGGCGGATGCGATGATGGATTCGATCCCGGTAGTGGCGATCACCGGCCAGGTATCATCGGCCTTCATCGGCACCGACGCCTTCCAGGAAATAGACGTTCTTGGTTTATCGTTAGCCTGCACCAAACACAGTTTCCTCGTTGAATCGCTTGATGATTTACCCTCAGTGATGGCAGAAGCTTTTGCCATCGCGCAATCGGGTCGTCCCGGCCCGGTACTGGTCGATATTCCGAAAGACATTCAGATTGCCAATGGCGAACTGACGCCTCATCTGCTGCCAGTTGAGGAAGAAATCAGCCACTCCGCTCAGCACATTGCAGAGGCGCGCGCATTGATGGCGCAATCGCATAAGCCGATGCTGTATATCGGTGGCGGCGTGGGCATGGCGCAGGCGGTTCCAGCTTTACGTGCCATGGCGCAGGAAACCGGTATCCCGATGGTTTCTACGCTAAAAGGCCTCGGTAGCGCGGATGCCAGCAGCGATCTCTATCTCGGGATGCTGGGCATGCACGGCACCAAAGCCGCTAACCTCGCGGTACAATCCTGTGATTTGCTGATTGCGGTTGGCGCGCGTTTTGACGACCGCGTTACTGGCAAGCTGGACACCTTCGCACCGCACGCCAGCGTCATCCATATCGATATCGATCCTGCCGAGCTGAACAAACTGCGCCGTGCTCACGTTTCACTGCAGGGCGATATGAATCAGGTGCTGCCGGCACTGAGCATGCCAATGCACATTGATGGCTGGCGCAAAGAAGTGAGCGCGATGAAAAGCGAGTTCGACTGGCGCTACGATCATCCAGGCGAAGCCATTTATGCGCCGTTGTTGCTGAAGCAGTTGTCTGACCGCAAAGCGGACAGCGCCGTGGTCACCACCGATGTAGGTCAACACCAGATGTGGGCCGCTCAGCACATGAGTTTCACCGCGCCAGAAAACTTCATCACCTCGAGCGGTCTCGGCACTATGGGCTTTGGCCTGCCGGCGGCGATTGGGGCGCAGGTGGCACGTCCAGAGGACACAGTGATCTGCGTGTCTGGCGATGGTTCTATCATGATGAACATTCAGGAGCTGGGCACCATCAAGCGCGGCAAGCTGCCGGTGAAGATTCTGCTGCTGGATAACCAGCGTCTCGGCATGGTGCGCCAGTGGCAGCAACTGTTCTTTGATGGTCGCTACAGCGAAACCATTCTGACCGACAACCCCGATTTCCTCACGCTGGCCAGCGCGTTTGATATCCCAGGCCAGCGCATTAGCCGTAAAGATCAGGTCGACGCCGCACTCGATGCTCTGCTGAACAGTGAAGGTCCTTACTTCCTGCATGTTTCGATAGATGAGCATGAAAACGTCTGGCCATTGGTACCGCCAGGTGCCAGCAACGCAAACATGATGGAGAAAACCGCATGAATCAGCATCAATTGTCTATCGAAGCCCGCTTTCGTCCTGAAATATTGGAGCGCATTTTGCGTGTCGTGCGTCACCGTGGTTTCCAGGTGTGTGCGATGAATATGGCCACCGCGGTCAATGCGGAGAACATTAATATCGAAATGACCGTTGCTAGCCAACGCTCAGTCGATTTACTGTCTTCGCAGTTAAGCAAACTTATGGATGTCGCTTGCGTCGAGATCCAACAACAGACAACACAACAAATCCGCGCATAGTCGCCAAAGGAAAAAGCAATGAGTACGAAGAAAGCAGACTTTATTTGGTTCAATGGTGAGATGGTTAAGTGGGAAGACGCCAAGGTCAGCGTTATGTCTCACGCCCTGCACTACGGTACTTCTGTGTTTGAAGGCGTGCGTTGCTACGACTCACACAAAGGTCCAGTGGTGTTCCGCCACCGTGAGCATATGAAGCGTCTGCATGAATCCGCCAAAATTTACCGTTTCCCGATTAAAGCCAGCGTTGATGAGTTGATGGAGGCGTGCCGCGAAGTGATCCGCGTGAACAAACTGAAAAGCGCTTATATCCGTCCGCTGGCCTTCGTGGGTGACGTGGGTCTGGGTGTGAACCCGCCAGATGGCTACACCACCGATGTAATCATCGCTGCCTTCCCTTGGGGTGCTTACCTGGGCGCTGAAGCGCTGGAAAACGGTATCGATGCCATGGTTTCTTCGTGGAACCGCGTTGCACCAAACACCTTGCCAACCGCCGCGAAAGCGGGTGGTAACTATCTCTCCTCTCTGCTGGTAGGCAGCGAAGCGCGCCGCCACGGCTATCAGGAAGGTATCGCGCTCGACACCAACGGCTATATTTCAGAAGGTGCTGGCGAAAACTTGTTCGAAGTGAAAGATGGCATTCTGTTCACGCCGCCGTTCACCTCTTCAGCGCTGCCGGGCATCACCCGTGACGCCATCATCAAGCTGGCACAAGACATGGGTATCGAAGTGCGTGAGCAGGTTCTGTCGCGCGAATCCCTGTATCTGGCCGACGAAGTCTTCATGTCAGGTACTGCAGCGGAGATCACCCCGGTGCGCAGCGTCGACGGCATTCAGGTCGGCGAAGGTAAACGTGGTCCGGTCACCGGTCGTATCCAGAAGGCATTCTTTGGCCTGTTCACTGGCGAGACGGAAGACAAGTGGGGCTGGTTGGATCCGGTTAACGCATAACGAGATTTTTTGCGGGCGTCAGATGGCGCCCGCAACCTTATTATTACTGGAGTAAATAGAGCATGCCTAAGTACCGTTCCGCCACCACCACCCATGGACGTAACATGGCCGGTGCCCGTGCCTTGTGGCGCGCGACAGGAATGACCGACGACGATTTCGGTAAGCCGATTATCGCCGTGGTCAACTCATTCACCCAATTCGTACCGGGCCACGTGCACCTGCGCGATCTTGGCAAACTGGTTGCTGAGGAAATCGAAGCAGCTGGCGGCGTGGCCAAAGAGTTCAACACCATCGCGGTGGATGACGGTATCGCCATGGGTCATGGCGGCATGCTGTATTCACTGCCTTCACGTGAGCTGATTGCCGATTCAGTGGAGTACATGGTCAACGCGCACTGCGCCGATGCCATGGTATGTATCTCCAACTGCGACAAAATCACCCCTGGCATGCTGATGGCGTCACTGCGCCTCAACATTCCGGTGATCTTTGTGTCTGGCGGCCCGATGGAAGCCGGTAAAACCAAACTGTCTGATCAAATCATCAAGCTGGATCTGGTTGATGCAATGATTCAGGGCGCCAACCCGAACGTCAGCGATGCCGACAGCGATCAGATCGAACGTTCTGCTTGTCCAACCTGCGGTTCCTGTTCCGGTATGTTCACCGCCAACTCGATGAACTGTCTGACCGAAGCGCTGGGCTTGTCGCAGCCGGGTAACGGTTCACTGCTGGCCACACACGCCGATCGTAAAGAGCTGTTCATTAATGCCGGTAAGCGCATCGTTAGCCTGACCAAACGCTACTACGAGCAGGATGACGTCAACATGCTGCCGCGGAACATCGCCACCAAAGCGGCGTTCGAGAATGCGATGACGCTGGATATCGCCATGGGCGGTTCCACCAACACCGTTCTCCATCTTCTGGCTGCCGCGCAGGAAGGCGAGATCGATTTCAATATCTCCGATATCGACCGTCTGTCACGCAAAGTGCCGCAGTTGTGCAAAGTGGCGCCAAGTACGCCAAAATATCACATGGAAGATGTGCACCGTGCGGGTGGCGTTATCGGCATTCTCGGTGAGTTAGATCGCGCCGGTTTGATCGACACCAGCGCGCGCAACATTCTGCAGCAGAGCATGCGTGAAACCATCGATCAGTACGACATCATGCTGACCAAAGATCAGGCGGTGAAGGATATGTTCCGCGCCGGTCCTGCTGGTATTCGTACCACCAAGGCGTTCTCGCAGAATTGCCGTTGGGACACGCTGGATGACGATCGTGCCGAAGGCTGTATTCGTACTCGCGAACACGCTTACTCGCAGGATGGCGGCTTAGCCGTGCTTTACGGCAACATTGCCGAAGATGGCTGTATCGTTAAAACCGCGGGTGTAGACAAAGAGATCCTCACCTTCAAAGGCCCGGCGAAAGTGTACGAAAGCCAGGATGATGCAGTTGAAGCGATACTTGGCGGCAAAGTGGTAGCCGGCGACGTCGTGGTGATCCGCTACGAAGGACCGAAAGGCGGACCGGGCATGCAGGAAATGCTCTATCCGACCACTTATCTGAAATCCATGGGCCTTGGCAAAAGCTGCGCACTGATCACCGATGGTCGCTTCTCTGGCGGCACGTCAGGCTTATCGATTGGTCACGCCTCTCCGGAAGCGGCGAGCGGCGGCACCATCGCGCTGGTGAAAGATGGCGACATGATTGAGATCGATATCCCCAACCGTGGCATCAAGCTGGCGGTACCGGATAACGAACTGCATGCCCGTCGTGAAGAAGAGCAAGCGCGCGGCGATGCGGCTTATACCCCGCACGGCCGCGTACGTGAAGTCTCCTTTGCCCTGCGCGCCTATGCATCACTGGCGACCAGCGCAGACAAAGGCGCGGTACGCGATAAGTCCAAGCTGGGAGGCTAACCGATGGCTGAGTCTCAACCGCTCTCCGCGACGCCAAACGGCGCGGAGTATTTGCGCGCAGTGCTGCGTTCACCGGTGTATGAAATTGCCCAGGTGACGCCGCTGCAAAAAATGGAAAAAATTTCATCGCGTCTTGGCAACACCATTCTGGTGAAGCGTGAAGATCGTCAGCCGGTGCATAGCTTCAAGCTGCGCGGGGCTTACGCGATGATTGCCGGGCTGAACGAAGAGCAAAAAGCGCGCGGCGTGGTCACGGCTTCGGCCGGTAACCATGCGCAGGGCGTGGCGCTTTCGGCCAGCACGTTGGGCATCAAATCACTGATTGTGATGCCGGTGGCCACGGCAGACATCAAGGTTGATGCAGTACGCGCATTTGGCGGTGAGGCTTATCTGTTTGGTGCCAACTTCGACGAGGCGAAAGCCAAAGCGATTGAGCTGGCAGAGCAGCAGGGTTACACCTTCGTTCCTCCGTTTGACCATCCGGCAGTGATCGCCGGGCAGGGCACGCTGGCGATGGAGTTGCTGCAGCAGGATGCGCATCTTGACCGCGTCTTCGTGCCGGTAGGCGGCGGTGGTCTGGCGGCGGGTGTCGCGGTGCTGATCAAGCAGCTGATGCCGCAGATCAAAGTGATTGCCGTGGAATCGGAAGATTCAGCCTGCCTGAAGGCCGCGCTGGAAGCAGGTGAGCCGGTGGATTTAGCGCGTGTCGGCTTGTTTGCGGAAGGCGTAGCGGTCAAACGCATCGGCAGCGAAACCTTCCGTCTGTGTCAGGAGTATCTCGATGACATCATCACGGTGGATAGCGATGCGATTTGCGCGGCGGTGAAAGATCTGTTCGAAGATGTGCGCGCCGTGGCGGAACCTTCCGGCGCGCTGGCGCTGGCGGGTATGAAGAAGTACATCCAGCTGCACGACATCAAAGGTGAGCGCCTGGCGCACGTGTTGTCGGGTGCCAACGTCAACTTCCACGGCTTGCGCTATGTCTCCGAGCGTTGCGAACTGGGCGAACAGCGTGAAGCGCTGCTGGCGGTCACCATTCCAGAACAGCAGGGCAGTTTTCTCAAGTTCTGTCAGACCATCGGCGGGCGCTCCATCACCGAGTTCAACTATCGTTACGCGGATGCGGATAACGCCTGCATTTTCGTCGGCGTGCGCTTAACGCGCGGGCTGGAGGAGCGCGGTGAGATCATCAGCCAACTGAGCGAAGCCGGTTATCACGTGGTGGATCTGTCGGATGACGAAATGGCCAAGCTGCACGTGCGCTACATGGTCGGCGGACGTCCATCGAAGCCGCTGCGCGAACGCCTGTTTAGCTTTGAATTCCCGGAAGCACCGGGCGCGCTGCTGAAGTTCCTGCAGACGTTGGGTGCGCACTGGAATATCTCGCTGTTCCATTATCGCAGCCACGGCACCGATTATGGCCGCGTGCTGGCGGCATTTGAAGCCAACGATCAGGAACCGGATTTCGAAACCCATCTCACCGCGTTGGGTTATGAATGGCATGACGAAGCGAGCAATCCGGCGTTCCGTTTCTTCCTCGCCGGGCAGTGATTACAGCTGGTGCCAGAACGCATTGATAAGCGGCTCTCCGAGCCGCTTTTTTTGTACGCAAACGCCGAGTTCCAGCGGTGCGACAGACTCCACATTCTCCAGCGTCAATACGCGATTGCGCACCGGTTCCGGGCTGTTCTCCAGCACCACATCCGGCAGCAGCGCAATACCACATCCCAGCGCCACCATTGACACAATCGCCTCATGACCGGAAACCGTGGCATAAATCTGCGGATTGGGAATGCGCTGGCGGCGGAACCATAAATCGATACCGCGGCGTGCAGGTCCTTGTTCCGGGAGGATAAACGGAATTTGCGCCCAATCGGGTTGCTCCTGCGTCGCCTGATTGCGCACCGGGCAAGGCAGCGCCGGGGCGATCAGCACCAGCGGAATCAGGCCCAGTGGCGTAAAATCTATGCTGGCCGGCAGCGATTCTGGGCGACCGGCAATGGCGAGATCGGCGTCGCCGGACTGCACCATCTCAATCGCATCGGCGGCATCACCGGTGGTGAGTTTGATCTCTACCTGCGGATGTTCAGCGCGAAAGCGATCAAGAATCGGCGGCAGATGGCTGTAAGCGGCGGTTACCGAGCAGAACAGGCGCAGCTCGCCGCTCAGCGACGGGCCGTTAAGATCCATCACATGGCGTAACTGCTGATACTGCAGCAACGTCTGCTGCGCAAACTGGCGCAGGCGCTCACCGGCTTCGGTGAGCGTGACGGTGCGGTTATCACGCAGGAACAGCGCGTGACCGACATCCTCTTCCAGGCGCTGAATCTGGCGCGAAAGAGTTGAAGGGCTGACGTGCATGGCACGCGCGGTGCGGCCAAAGTGGCAGCTTTCAGCCAGATGAAGGAAGAGTTTCAGGTCTCGTAAATCCATGCGCGTATCGCCTCAAGGTTATATTGCAAATTATGCAATGTGACCTTGCTAATATATCAATTTAAGCAACGGAATTCCTGTCATATGATGGGGTCATTCGCGGCGTAAGAGACAACGTCGTTACTGAACAAAAACAAACACAACATCTAACCGGAGTACCCATGGCTAATTACTTCAACACATTGAATCTGCGCAACCAGTTAGCGCAGCTGGGCAAATGTCGTTTCATGTCACGCGACGAATTCGCAGATGGCGCTAGCTTCCTGAAAGGCAAGAAAGTGGTCATCGTTGGCTGTGGCGCTCAGGGTCTGAACCAGGGTCTGAACATGCGTGATTCTGGTCTGGACGTGGCGTATGCTCTGCGTGCTGAAGCGATTGCTGAGAAGCGTGCCTCTTTCCGCAAAGCGACCGATAACGGTTTCAAAGTCGGTACTTACGAAGAGCTGATCCCACAGGCCGATCTGGTGGTTAACCTGACGCCAGACAAGCAGCACTCTGCGGTCGTTCAGGCTGTTCAGCCGCTGATGAAAGATGGCGCTGCGCTGGGTTACTCACACGGTTTCAACATTGTTGAAGTGGGCGAAACCATCCGTAAAGACATCACCGTCGTGATGGTGGCGCCTAAGTGCCCGGGTACGGAAGTACGTGAAGAGTACAAGCGTGGTTTCGGTGTACCTACGCTGATCGCCGTTCACCCGGAAAACGATCCAAAAGGCGAAGGCATGGCGATTGCTAAAGCCTGGGCAGCAGCGACCGGCGGCGACCGTGCAGGCGTGCTGGAATCCTCCTTCGTTGCGGAAGTGAAATCTGACCTGATGGGCGAGCAGACCATCCTGTGCGGTATGCTGCAGGCCGGTTCTCTGCTGTGCTTCGACAAGCTGGTGGCTGAAGGTCACGACGCGGCTTACACCGAAAAACTGATTCAGTTCGGCTGGGAAACCATCACCGAATCACTGAAGTTTGGCGGCATCACGTTGATGATGGATCGCCTGTCTAATCCGGCAAAAATCCGCGCTTATGCTTTGTCTGAGCAGCTGAAAACCATCATGGCACCGCTGTTCCAGAAGCACATGGATGACATCATCTCTGGCGAATTCTCTTCAGGCATGATGGCTGATTGGGCTAACGACGACAAAAATCTGCTGACCTGGCGTGAAGAGACCGGCGCGACTGCCTTCGAAAACGCTCCGCAGTTTGATGGCAAAATCGAAGAGCAGGAATATTACGACAAAGGCGTCGTGATGGTTGCGATGGTGAAAGCCGGCGTTGAGCTGGCATTCGAAACCATGGTTGACGCGGGCATCATCGAAGAGTCGGCTTACTACGAATCACTGCACGAGCTGCCGCTGATTGCTAACACCATCGCACGTAAGCGTCTGTATGAAATGAACGTGGTTATCTCGGATACCGCAGAATACGGTAACTACCTGTTCTCTTTCGCGGCGGTTCCACTGCTGAAAGAGTTCATGACCACGCTGCAGCCGGGCGATCTGGGCAAAGCAGTTGAAGGTACGCAGGTGGATAACGCGCAGCTGCGTGACGTCAACGAAGCCGTTCGTCAGCACCCAATCGAATCTGTAGGCCGCAAACTGCGTGGCTACATGACCGATATGAAACGTATCGCTGTCGCTGGCTAAGCCACGCGCGACACAGTTTTCAGCACAATAAAAAACCCCGGCTTGCCGGGGTTTTTTTATTCGTGCTCGCTGTTGCTCCAGGTATGTACTCGCTGTCCCCCATCCCGGCCTTCCCCCGCTAGCGGGGGAAGGAGACGCTGCCACATGTAGCTTCAGAACTCACATATGGCAGCATCTTCCTCCCCCATTTATGGGGGAGGACCGAGGAGGGGGACAGCGAGCACATACCTAAGGGACAGCAAGCACACACGACCCAGAGTACAGCCAGCTCAATCACACCGCTTCATACAGCGTTTGATTTCGCGTCTCTTTACAGGCAATCAGCGCGATCAACGTCAACACCGCCATCGAAGCCAGATAGAAACCCACCGCCTGCAAACCGTAATGGGCGTTCAGCCAGGTGGCGATATAAGGCGCTACCGAGGCACCAAGAATCGACGACAGGTTGTAAGAGAACGATGCGCCGGTATAACGCACTTCCGTTGGGAACAGCTCTGGCAGCAGCGCGCCCATCGGACCAAACGTCAGGCCCATAATGCTCAGACCAAGGATCAGGAAGCCCATTACTAGCACCTGAGAACCGGAACCCAGCAGCATTGGGAACATCAATGCAAAGGCGATAATCATCAGCGTAATGGTGATCATGGTTTTACGACGACCAAAGCGATCGGCCAGCAGACCGGCAATCGGCACCATCACACCAAAACCAATCACCGCCACCATCAGCATCCACAGGAAGCTGTTACGCGAATAGCCGAGGCCAGCCGGCGCGGGTGCGGTGCCGTAACTCATCGAATACACGGTCATGATGTAGAACAGCGTGTAAGTGGCGAGCATGATGAAGGTGCCGAGAATGGTGGCGGTCAGATGCTTACTCAGCAGCGTGCCGATCGGCATTTTCACCTGTTTGTTCTCTTTCTGCACTTTGGCGAATACCGGGCTTTCATGCAGCGAAACGCGCACATACAGGCCAATTAACACCAGCACCGCAGAGAGAATAAATGGCACGCGCCAGCCCCAGTTCATGAACTGCTCGTCGGTCAGCAACCAAGAAAGCAGCAGGAACGTGCCGTTAGCGAAGAAGAAGCCAATCGGCGCGCCGAGCTGTGGGAACGAACCATAAAGCGCACGTTTCTTCGCCGGGGCATTTTCGGTCGCCAGCAGCGCCGCGCCGCCCCATTCGCCACCAAGGCCAAGACCCTGACCAAAACGCGCCAGCGCCAGCAGCAGCGGCGCTGTCACGCCAATGGTTTCATAACCTGGCAGTAAACCAATCAGCACCGTCGAGACGCCCATGGTCAGCAGCGATGCCACCAAGGTGGCTTTACGGCCAACTCGGTCGCCAAAGTGTCCAAACACGGCAGAACCGATAGGACGCGCCACGAAGGCGATCGCGAAGGTCGCCAGCGACTGCAACGTGGCCACGGTCGGATCGCCCTGCGGGAAGAAGATGTGCGGGAAAATAATCACCGCAGCGGTGGCATAGATATAGAAATCGAAGAACTCAATGGCGGTGCCGACAAGCGATGCCACAACCACTTTGCCACGTGAATTGACCGGCGTGTCGTCGTGTTTTTTGTCGAGTGTTTCTGTGATGGAGGCTTGCATAAGTGTTTCTTAATTGTAAATGTAGACAGAGAATCTTACGCACCTGGTTTGCGGCATTCAATGGCGAAAAACCGCGTCAGACCGGGCTTTTTTGGCGAATAAGTGGATAATTTCTGAGTTGCTGCGATCAGTGGCGGATGGGAACGGGAAGTGTCACTTTTTTGGCGGGAATCTCTGCAAAAGGGCCAAATTAAAGTGACCCTTTAGCGTTTCCTGCTGGTTTTTGCTGAAAAAGCAGCCAGCAGGAGACATTTTTAGCTAGTACGGCAATTGTAACAACCTCGTAGGCTTATTTAGCCTGATGCGGCTGCGGCATCTCTTTATCATCTTTGTATTTGGCGGTGGCGATCCACGCGGCGCAGAACAGCGTCAAACGCGCAAAGAAGTAGAAGAACGCCATTAAGCCGAGTACTGAACCAAAGGCCGCGCCCGACGGCGAGCTTGCCAGCTTCGGCAGCGTCAGCGTCATTACAAACTTGATCACCTCAAAGCCAATCGCCGCCAGCAGCGTGCCGCGGAACAGCGCTTTTTTACGCGGCTTGTGGCGCGGTAAAATCCAGAAGATCCACAGGAACAGCAGATAGTTAGCCAGGATAGAGATAGATAACGCAATCACCGTCATCGCTGGGCGCAGCCACTCAATGTCTTCCAGCCCCAGCGCGTTAACGATCGCTGCCTGCGCCGCGCCGGCAATCGAGGTCAGCGACAGCGTAATCACCAGCGCAAACATCAAACCCAACAGCGAAATCAGATCGCGCGCGTACTTCTTCCAGAATTTCTCCTGATCGTCCGGCGTGCGTTCCCACACGTCGCGTGACTGCGCGCGCACCGCTTCACGCAGGTTGCCCATCCAGTTAATGCCGGAGTAGAGCGCCAGCAGCAAACCGGTTAATCCTACTGTGGCACGCTGCTGAATCGCGGTATTCACCGTATTTTTCAGCGTGGTGGCCAACGTCGGGTCGCTGATGCTGTTAACGATTTTGTTGATCAACTCGGTGAGCAAATCCTGATTCGACGCCAGCACAAAGCCGACTGCCGCAAAGGAGACCATCAAAATCGGTATCAGAGAGAGAAAGGAAAAGTAAGTGATCGCCGCGCCAAACTGGCTACCGAGACGATCGTTGAAGCGTTCCAGCGCGCGCATAAAGTGCGCCACCGCCGGAATCGCCTGGAACCAGGCAGCGAAGCGCGACACATTTTGAATCGAGCCATCCACGGTTTTATTGCCGGTTTTAATGTCAATCAGCGGCTTGGCTTCTGCCTCGGCCGCGGTCTGTTTAGGGGTTTTGTCCGTCATAGACGATAGTCATCCTGTTCACTGCGAAAATACAATTATAGTCTGCTAAGTTACATATTCCTGCAGGACTTGGCTGAGCCATTCCATAAACACTCGCACGCGGCGCGCCACGTTGCGGCGATGTGGGTAAAGCAGCGAGATGGGCATCGGTTTCGCCGGGAAATGATGCAGCACTTCCACCAGTTGCCCCGACTCCAGTAGCGGCTGTACGCCAATCGCCGGCACCTGAATAATGCCGAGCCCTGCCATACAGGCGGCGCGATAGGTTTCGGTGCTGTTTACCGTCACTACGCCGCCGGTTTGAACGTAATGACACTGTTTGCCATCAAAATATTCAAAGCCCAATGAAGGTTGTCCCAGTTGCTGGGTGTAATGCACCATCGCGTGTTGCGACAGATCTTCCAGCCGCACCGGCATGCCGAAGCGGGAAAGGTAGCCGGGGCTGGCGCAGTTGATCAAGGCGTGCGAGCCGATTTTCCGCGCAATCAGCCCGGAATCTTTCAGCTCGCCGACGCGCACCACGCAGTCAAATCCTTCGCGAATCACATCAACCTGACGATCGCTACTGCTCAACTCAATTTCCAGACCGGGATAGTGCTGCAAAAACTCCGGCAATCGTGGCAGCACAAAGCCGGTCGCCATCGCCACCGACATGTCCACGCGCAATTTGCCGCTTAAGGTGCCGGGATCGTGCTGGAACAGGCTGTCCATGTCGTCGAGCATCGATAGTAAATCGAGGCAGCGATCGTAATAAACCAGGCCGTCCTGCGTCAGATGCACACGTCGCGTGGTGCGATGCAGCAGGCGCGTCCCCATTTGATTCTCCAGCGCCTGTAGCTGGCGGGATACGCTGCCTTTCGGTAAACCTAAGCTTTCTGCCGCACGGGTAAAACTGCCCATTTCTGCCACCCGCACAAAAACCTGCATAGCGTGAATTTTATCCATGTTGTTCACCGATTGTTGTTGTTAGTGAAACAGTGCTGCGTATTCCTCTGCGTTTATAGATCAATTATTCACGAATATCCTTAACACGTGTTCAATTTTCCAACTGGAGCGAAACATGAGTCATAAAATTGCATTGATTACCGGCGGAAATCGCGGTTTAGGCAAGAATGGGGCGCTGAAACTGGCTGCCAAAGGCACTGATATCCTGTTTACCTATCGCGGTCACGCGGAAGAAGCGCAGGCGGTTGTGCAGGAGATTGAAGCGCTGGGCGCGCGTGCGGTGGCGTTACAGCTGGATGTAGGCGACACAGGCACGTTTGACGGCTTCGTGGCGCAGGTGAGAGAAGCGCTGCAGAAAACCTGGCAGCGCGACAGCTTTGATTATTTAGTGAACAACGCCGGCCACGGTCACTACAAGCTGTTCGCAGAGACCACCGAGGATGAGTTTGACGCGCTAGTGAATGTGCACTTCAAAGGGCCGTTCTTCCTGACGCAAAAACTGCTGCCGCTGATCGTTGATGGTGGACGCATCCTGAATATCTCCAGCGGTTTAACCCGTTTAACGCTGCCAGGTTCAGGCACGTATGCCTCAATTAAAGGCGCGATGGAAGTGCTAACACGCTATCAGGCCAAAGAGTTAGGCGAGCGCCATATCCGCGTCAACATTCTGGCGCCAGGCGCGATTGAAACCGACTTCGGCGGCGGTCGCGTGCGTGATACCAAAGATCTCAACGATCATATCGCTTCAGTCACCGCGCTGGGCCGCGTTGGCTTGCCGGGTGATATCGGCGATGCCATCAGCGCGATTCTCAGCGATGAAACCGGCTGGATCACCGCACAGCGCATTGAAGCCTCAGGCGGCCAAGGTCTGTAAAAATATAAACTGATGCACATATTCGTAGCGGCGCAATTTATTGCGCAATAAATTGCGCCGCTACGGATGGTGCAAATTACAATTACAGCTCAATCGTCCCGTCAATCACCGTCACGGTTTGGCCACCAATCCAGATCGCTTTATCGCTAAAACTCACCTGAATGCGACCTTCCCGCTGAATCGCGCTGCCCTGACGTGCCCGATAATCCCGCGTTTGCTTGTTAGCCTCGAAGTAGCGTGCCAGACAGGCGTTGGCGCTGCCGGTCACCGGATCCTCAGTCAAGCTGCCGTTCTCAACCAGCAATGCGCGTACTTCATACTGCTCGTTTTCGCCCGACGGCAACGCACCAAAAATTGCCGTACCGTTAACCTCAGCATGCTGATGTAAACGGTGTAAATCGGCTGCTGACGGCACCACATCCAGCACCGCTTGCGCGCTACTCATAGGAATCAGCAGCCAGCGAATACCCATATCAACGATGGTCGGCATTTGGCTGAGATCGAAGCATTCACTGTTCAGCGCGCTGCTCATCAGCGCATCACTGAACGGCGTTAATGTGGCGGCAGGCGCGGCAAACGCCAGCGCACCGTCATCGCTGATTTTCACCTCAACCAGACCAACGCCGCACTCCTGCACGATTTTTCCCGGCGTTTTCAGCGGCCAACCGGCTTCCAGCAGCGCATGCGCGGTGCCTAACGTCGGATGCCCGGCAAAAGGCAGTTCACCTTCGACGGTAAAAATGCGCACGCGGTAATCCGCCGCCGCATCTTGTGGCGGCAGCACAAAGGTGGTTTCCGACAGATTGGTCCAGCGCGCAATCGCCGTCATCTGCGCGTCACTCAATCCCTGTGCATCCATGATCACCGCCAGCGGATTACCTTTAAACGCCGATGAGGTAAACACGTCCACCTGTTTAAATGCGACCTTCATTGTCACTCCTTCCTCGTTGAGGTTGTCTGAAATCGGGATTTACATCCTGCTGATTGCGAAAGGCCAGCAACAGGGCTATGAATAGATTAAGAATTCTGGAATCGGAGTCCGCAATGTTAAAAGTTCTTGGCCGTACTTCATCAATAAACGTGCGAAAAGTTCTGTGGCTGTGCGCAGAACTCGATATTGCGTACGAATTAGAACCCTGGGGCGATGATCCACAATCGCTGCACTCGAAAGAGTTTATGGCGCTCAATCCCAACGCCATGGTCCCGGTAATAATCGAGGACGACTTCGTGCTGTGGGAATCCAACGCTATTCTGCGCTATCTCGCCAACAGCAATGGCGGCGAATGGCTCTATCCCGACAATCCCCGCGCGCGCGCGCCAGTTGATCAGTGGATGGATTGGCAAGCCACCGAACTTAACACGTCCTGGCGTTACGCTTTTATGTCGCTGGTGCGCAACTCGCCGGCGCATCAGGATCCCCGCTTGCTGGCGGCGGCGGTGAAAGGCTGGACGCACACCATGAACATACTCAACCAGCATCTGGAGAAAACCGGGCGCTATGTCGCAGGCCGCAATTTCTCGCTGGCCGATATTCCGGTTGGGCTGGCGGTGAACCGCTGGTTTGAAACCCCGCTTGAACACCCTGACTTCCCGGCGGTGCAGACTTATTACGAACGCCTGACCGAGCGCGAGCCTTACACCACCTGGGGCCGCAACGGCAAACCCTGATCCTGTCCCGGCGCGAGGCCTGTCATTTCACAGGCCAGCGCGCCGGTGCGCTGCAGCGCCCACGTATAACGTTCATCAAACGGGTAGCAGCAGGAGAGGCGCAACGCATGTTTGTAACGATCGCTCAGGGAGTAGAGCGCGCCCGGCGTCACACAGATTTGCTCCTGCAGCAGACGATGAAACATCTCTACGGTATCAATGTTCCCCGGCAGTTCGACCCAAAAAACAAACCCGCCGCGCGGCAGGGTAGCGCGCGTGCCCTGCGGAAAGTGGCGTGCCAGAATCCCGCGCGCCGCATCCAGATTGGCGGCATAGCGCCGACGCAGCGTGCGCAGATGATGATCGTAGCCGCCGCTGGCAAGAAATTCGGCCAGGGTTTCACTTAACAAGCGTGATTCCGCCATCGACGACACCGCTTTGAGGTGAGCGATAGCGTCATGAAAACGCCCGGCAGCAGTCCAGCCGACGCGGAAATCAGGCGCCACGGTTTTGGTAAAGCTGGTGCAGTAAATCACCCAACCCTCGCTATCAAACGCCTTTACCGGTGGCGACAGCGGCCACTCAAACTGCAATTCGTCGTATAAACCATCTTCCAGCAGCGGAACGTGGTAAGTGTTCACTAACTTCGCCAGCCGCTTTTTATTGTCCAGCGGCATCACATATCCCAGCGGGTTCTGCGCGCCGGGCATGGCAATCACCGCCTGAATCCGCTTCTCCTGCAGCAGCATCTCCAGCGCATCCAGCGACAATCCCTGCTGCGGATCGGTAGGAATTTCCAGCGCTTTCAGCCCCAGTGACGCCAGCAGCGGGAACAGGAAGAAATAGGTCGGCGACTCCAAACCGATGCAATCGCCGGGTTTAGTCACCGCGCGCAGCGCCAGCTGGAGTGCTTCCATGCAGCCGTGCGTCAGTGTGATCGCCTGCGGCGGCAAGTTGATGCCGTTGTGCAGGGCACGACGCGCAATCTCCTCCCGTAAGCGCTCACTACCGGGTGGAAGCGCATAGCGTCCGATAATGTCGGGATTCTGGCGCAAAATCGACGCAGTAATTCGCCCGATCCGCGCCGCCGGATAGAAGGTGCCATCCTGCGGACAGGCTAATGAGATATTGGTGTAATCGGGATTATTTTGCGCCGCGAACACTTGCTCAATCAGCTCCAGCTTCTGCGCGCTGGGATCGTTGATTTTTGCCGGTAGCGGTTTTACTGAACGCGTCACGGCGGGCAGCACGCCACGCACGTAATAACCCGACTGCGGCCGCGATTCAATCAGGCCGCGATCTTCGAGGATTTGCCATGCATTGAGCACGGTATTGATACTCACCTGATGCGATTGTGCCACGCGGCGTATCGCCGGCAGCCGTTTACCCGGCTTCAGCGTGCCCTGATGTATCGACTCGGCAAAGCTATCGACCAACTGCTGATACAGCGTTTGACCGGATGAGAGTGGAAGGGACACAAAAGCCTCCGCGCGCGATGGGTACAATTCATTTTTGAAACAACTGTACCCATTACAATAGTGGTTTTGTGTCTCTGTTTCCATTGCAACATACGCATTAGCATGAAGACATCATTGATTCTTCAGGAAGCGCATCATGCTCGATCCATCATTCTTCAGCTACGTCACCGTGATGTCGATCACGCCGGGTCCAAATAACCTGCTGCTGGCAACGTCGGGTGTTAATTTTGGCTTTAAACGCACGCTGCCGATGCTGTTTGGCATCCTGCTAGGCTGCGCAATACAGATGCTACTGGCGAGCGTGGCGCTGGATGCGCTGCTGCACTGGATGGGCGCGATTCGCCTGCCGCTGACGGTAGTCGGCTGTAGCTATCTGCTGTGGCTTTCGTGGAAGATTTTCCGCGCTGGCGCGCCGCAACTGCGTGAACGCCCGCGTCCCATGACGCTAATTGGCGGCATCTGTTTCCAGGCGGTTAATCCCAAGGCCTGGTTGATGGTCACCAACGTGGCGCTGATGTACGCCAACAGTAACGGCGTGCTGACGGTGCTGTTGGGATTCGCCGCACTGAATCTGCCGTGCATTTTGATTTGGGCAGCGCTGGGCGATCGCCTTCGCAGCCATCTGCAGGTCGCGTGGAAACGTCAGGCGTTTAACAGTTTGATGGCGCTTTCGCTGGTGGCGACAACAGTGTGGATGTTGTACGACGCGGTGCTTCTGAGCTAGATACTTCGGTGCGCAAAAATGCGCACTTTGCACTTTCCGGGTTGCCATTAATGGCAACCCGTTCGCCTTACAATCCGACCAGGCTCTCTAATGGAATTCCAAACTGCTTATGCAGATTACGGATCATTTCCAGTGACAATGAACGTTTGCCATTGAGCACTTCATAAACGCGATTGCGGCGGCCAATTGCGGGCTCCAAATCCTTGGCAGTAAGCCCTTGTTGTTCCATCCGGAACTTGATGGCTTCAATCGGATCGGCAGCCTCAATGGGATAATGCTTTTTTTCCCATGCCTCAATTAGCATGCTCATCACAATCATATAATCGCTCTCTGGTGTGCCGAGCTCGGGCACATGTTCAAAGAGCGGCGAAATAGCTTCAAGAGCCGCTTCGTAATCCTGTTCGGAATGAATAGGTTTAATGGTTAATGTCATTAGCGTTGCTCCACCGTATTAGCGTCAATCGCGTCATATTCCCGATGTGTGCCGATAAACTTTATAAATATCAGCTTCTGTGGATACGCAATGGCCGCTATCAGTCGATAATCGTTTCCTTTAATGTTGAATACCACTCGGCTGCCTTTAAGGATGCTGGCGTGGCGGTATTGTTCCTTAATATCTGCCGGGCTTGACCAGTCGGCCTTCTGTGCTTCATCAATCCAGGCTCTCAACGGCTGCGAAGAGTCGGGGTTCGCCGTCATAAACTCCCTTAATGACCTTACCGATATGATTCTCATGCAGCGCATCTTAATCCCGTTTTGGGACTATAACAAACTTGAATCCCAATTTGGGACATTTCTTGCGTTAGGCATAAAAAAGAGGCCGCTTTCGCGGCCTCTCATCTTGCCAACATCCGATACTACCTTGTTACTTACCCACCACGTGCGCGGTTTCGCGCGCTTCATCGTTGGCGGCATCGGGTGTAATCACCGGCTCGTAGTCGAGTTGCAGCACGCGACTGGTATCGGCCAGCACTTTCTCGGTCAGTGCGACGTCGCCGTTCAGCTTGCGGCCCCACGATGGGATCACCATGCGGATTTTGGTCTGCCACTCCGGTGAACGCATCTGTTCCGGGAAGGCTTTCGCCATCAGCTCAAGCATAATCGGTGCGGCGGTGGAGGCGCCCGGCGAGGCACCCAGCAGGGCGGAAATGGTGCCATCTTCCGAAGTCACCACTTCAGTACCAAGACGCAGCACGCCACCTTCAACGGCATCGTTCTTGATGATTTGCACGCGCTGGCCGGCAGTGACTAAACGCCAATCTTCCTGCTTCGCCTGCGGCACGTAAGCGCGCAACGCTTCCATACGATCGCTGTCGCTTTGCAACACCTGATCAACCAGATATTTCACCAGGTCGAAGCTCTTCAGGCCAACCTGCACCATCGGCTTGAGGTTGCTGGTGTTCATCGCGCCGAACATATCCAGCAGCGAACCCTCTTTGAGGAATTTGGTTGAGAAGGTAGCAAACGGCCCAAAAAGCAGCACCTGTTTGCCATCCAGCACGCGGGTATCGACGTGCGGCACCGACATCGGCGGTGCGCCGACGCTGGCTTTGCCATACACCTTCGCCATATGCTGTTTCACCACGTCAGGATTTTCCGTCACCAGGAATGAACCGCCCACCGGGAAACCGGCGTAGCCTTTCACTTCCGGAATGCCGGATTTCTGCAGCAGCGGCAACGCCGCACCGCCGGCACCGATAAACAGCTGACGCGTGGTCAGCACACGATTTTCACCGCTGGCCAGATTATGCAGCGTGACCTGCCAGCGACCGTCGCTCAGGCGTTTGATATCACGCACTTCCTGGCGCAGACGCAGGCGGAAATTGGCTTTCTTCTCTAAAGAGGCAATCAGCTGACGCGTTACTTCACCGAAGTTCACGTCGGTACCCATTTCGGTCCAGGTCGCCGCCACTTTCTGTTTGCTGTCGCGGCCGTTCATCACCAGCGGAATCCACTTAGTGATTTGATCGCGGTCTTCAGAGTAATTCATGCCACGGAAAAGGGTGCTTTTCTGCAGCGCATTGAAACGCTTGCGCAGGAATTCAACGTTATCGTCGCCCCAGACGAAACTCATGTGCGGCGTACTGTGGATAAAGCTTTTAGGATTGCGCAGGTTGCCTTTCTGCACGTGATACGCCCAGAACTGACGCGAAATCTGGAACGATTCGTTAATTGCGACCGCTTTGGCGATGTCGATGCTGCCATCCGCCTTCTGCGGCGTATAGTTGAGCTCCGCCAGCGCGGCGTGACCGGTTCCGGCGTTGTTCCAGCCATTAGAGGATTCAACGGCCACATCATCAAGACGTTCAACCATCTCGATCGACCAGTCAGGCTCGAGATCTTGCAGCCATGCGCCCAAAGTCGCACTCATCACGCCTGCGCCAATCAGCAGTACGTCGACGTCTTTTCGTTCCTGAAGGTTTGCACTTTCCATTGAAGCGGCGGCGAGCGCCAGATTTACCGCAGTAGTACTCATGAGGCGACATCTCCTCTCTCTGTTGACCTGAAGCTCAACAGGTTCGCAGGCGAAATAGCCGCGCTTCTTTCGAGCGCGTGGCGCTATCTCTCAAAGGTTAAGACTCAGGTATAAGTCACGGGGACGATAACGGTTAACTGCACGTTATGCATATGCATTCGAATATAACATTCTCGTATCGGAATTAAACGTTTGTTTATTTTTTAAAGGCGGAAATGATTCAGCATAAGAATTAATCAGCTCAACCTCGCGGTCATAAGGGATTTTTATCTCTTAATCAGACGGTTAGAGTAATGCAGTTGTTACGCTATTGTGAGGGGTTTTGACGGGGGTGAAAACGGCGGGTGATATGCATCACATTTTAATGTGTTGAAAAATATATGTTTTAACTAAATTGATTATTTATGCGGATTTTATGTTGCGCAATATTTCGCCATGTCGTGTAAAAGTAATGTTACATTTTTGTGGTGATGGATTGAGGTCTGGCCGAGTAAAGCTGCCAGAAGAAAAATGCATCACCTTGCCGGAAAAACGATCAGCGCGATCGGCGGCGCCACAGGAAGCGAATGACGAAAAACTCGATCGCGCCCAGCAGCAAAAACCACAAACTAAAGACGATGGTATACAGCTGATTAACATCCATCAAATGCAGGCTTTCCTGCAATTGTTTTGCCAGCTCAATACCAAATGAAGGCGCGGGCAGCAGCAGGGCGGAAAGAAAGCCTAGCAGCAGAATGCCGCCTGGGATGATCAGCGTTTCGAATGGGTTATTCATGGTCATTGTCCAAATCAGTTAGCGCGGGCATTAGCGCATAAAACCGCGCTACGGTGCAATCCCCGCGCCGGCTCGCGCTCAGAAATTTCTTCTATTCCATTCACTTAGCGTCAAAAATAGCGGAAGTTAAGAGTTATAGCCTTTGCTATACTTAAATCCCTGATTTTACTGTCTTTTTTTTGCCGTTTTTGCGTGTTAGACTGCGCGCACTTTTTCATTACTGAACAATAAATGCGGACAAGTAGCGGCTTTAACGCCGGTTCCGCGGCATTGATTGAAAACCCATGACATTTATCGCAACCCTGATTTTGGCCTTTGGCATGTCGATGGACGCTTTCGCCGCAGCACTGGGCAAAGGCGCGTCGCTGCATCGCCCAGGTTTCAAAGAGGCGCTGCGAACCGGCCTGATTTTCGGCGTTATCGAAATGTTGACGCCGCTGATTGGCTGGGCAATTGGCCTCGCGGCCAGTCGCTACATCATGGCGTGGGATCATTGGGTGGCATTCGTGCTGTTAACCGTGCTGGGCGGCCGTATGATGATGGAAGGTTTTCGTCAAACCGCTGACGAGCCGTGCGAAGCGCCGCAGCGTCATGGTTTTATGGTGCTGGCGTTAACCGCCGTCGCCACCAGTCTTGATGCCCTAGCCGTCGGTGTTGGCCTGGCGTTCCTGCAGGTGAATATCATCATGACCGCCGTCACCATTGGCGCGGCGACCACTATCATGGCAACCACCGGCGTATTGGTTGGACGCTTTATCGGCCCGGTGATGGGCAAATGGGCGGAAGTGTTGGGCGGCGTAGTGCTGATCAGCATTGGCTGCACCATTTTAAGCGAGCATTTAGGCTGGTTTAACTAACCACGTTGTCGTTATGCCATTCATGGCGACCTCTTCTTCACATCCGCACTAATCCCCAATTCTGTGATCTACTTCAAAAATAATTGCGGTAAAAACGCTCAGCGGCTATACTTTTTGCGTATTTCTTCAACAATTTTTGAACCAGGTGCTTTATGAAACGCTTTTTCCGCTACGTGTTCCGTTCTTATGTCGAGACTTTCAAACACGTACCGCCGGGTGCTTTAAACTAAGCATTCCGTCAAATACCCTCGATAATCGCGGTCAGGGATCGACCTGTGGTTATCAACGATTTTCTTATCTCTCCAGCTGCTAATCTCCCCATTTTTCCCCTAACTCGCTGATAAAACTCCTCAGCCATTAGATTTCGATCTGGCTATAGCCGCACGTTATACCCCGCTACTAAACAAGCATTCGTCACCCCATCTTCTGCGTGAAATAGTCAATTCAGGCCCTATAAACCGTCTGAAACGAGAAACATCATGCTGATCCCACAACCTTATTTACTCTTCCTCGGCGATGTAACCGATCCACTGGCCGCTAAAACCGCACGCGGCATTCACGTCTGGCGTCCAGAGCAGTGCGTTGGCGAAATCAAACTGCCGGGCTGCACCGTCACGCTTGGCCTCGACGTCCTCGACATCGCCGCTGCCAAAGCGCGCGGTGCCAAAACGCTGGTGCTCGGCACCGCCAATGCTGGCGGTTACTTGCCCACGCATTGGCTCGACACGGTCAAAAGCGCCATCTCTGCCGGGATGAACGTGGCCAGCGGTTTGCACCATCGTCTGGTGGATGAGCCGGAGCTGGTGGCGTTGGCCAAAGAGTTCGGCGTTGAACTGTTCGACCTGCGCCACATGCGCCCAAAACTGGAGGTCGGCAGCGGTAAAAAGCGCACAGGTAAGCGTGTACTTACTGTCGGCACCGATTGCTCGGTAGGCAAGATGTACACCTCGCTGGCGCTGGAAGCCGCGATGCGTGAACGCGGCATGCAAGCCGATTTCCGCGCCACCGGCCAGACCGGTATTTTGGTCGCGGGCGAAGGTATCGCGATTGATGCAGTGATTGCCGACTTCATCGCCGGCGCGGTCGAAGCGCTGTCGCCAGCCAATGACGCCGATCACTGGGATATCGTTGAAGGTCAGGGTTCGCTGTTCCATCCTTCCTATGCTGGCGTCAGCATGGGCCTGATCCACGGTGCGCAGCCGCACTGGCTGGTGATGTGCCATGAAATGGGGCGTCCGCATATGCGTCATCTGCCGCATCAGCCAATGGTCAGCCTGAAAGATTGCGTTGAAGCCAACCTGCGCGCAGCGCACGTCACCAGCGACGCGGTTCAGCTGGCCGGTTTCGCCATCAACACCTCGAACTACAGCGAAGACGAAGCGCGCGCCTATTGTGCAGAGATCAGCGCCGAATTCGGCGTGCCTGCTACCGATCCGGTGCGTTTTGGCATTGCGGATATCGCCGCGCTGCTGCAGGAGCGTGGCTAACATGCGGCGCATGCAGATTGAAGTGCTGGAGCTGCCGCTGGCGCGTCCGTTCGCCATCTCACGCGGTACGCGCACCGCAGTCACGGTGATTCGCGTGACGCTGGAGCAGAACGGCTTTATTGGCCGCGGCGAATGTACGCCAACGCCGCGCTACGATGAAACGCCAGAAAGCGTCAACGCCGAACTGGAAGCGCTGCGCGCTGCCATGGAAGCGGGCCTGAGCCGCCTCGATCTGCAAAGCCGTTTATCAGCGGGTTCAGCGCGTAATGCGCTGGACTGTGCGCTGTGGCGTCTCGATGCCGCGCTGGCGAAGCACACGCTGTGGCAACAGTGCGAGCGTCGTCAGCCGCCATCGGTGATCACCGCCGAAACTCTCAGCCTCGACTCCATCGAAAACATGGCCGCCGCCGCTGCCGATGCGGTATCACGCGGCGCCATCCTGCTGAAAATCAAACTTAATCGCGACGACATTCTGGAGAAAGTCGCCGCGATTCGTCAGGCCGCGCCGCGCGCCACCTTAATCATTGATGCCAACGAAGCCTGGTCGGGCGTGGATTTGCCCAGCCTGTTCAACGCGCTGGCGAGTTTTAACATCGCGATGGTCGAGCAGCCGCTGCCGGCGGGTCAGGATCAGGCGTTGCAGCGCTTCACGCACCCGATTCCGGTGTGTGCCGACGAGAGCTGCCACACCCGCGAGGACATCGCGCCGCTGCGCAATCGCTACGAGATGATCAACATCAAGCTGGATAAGTGCGGCGGTTTGACCGAAGCGCTGGCGATGGTGGAAGAGGCGCAGAAGCACGATATGCGGTTGATGGTCGGCTGCATGCTCGGTTCTTCACTGGCGATGGAAGCGGCGCTGCCGGTGGCGATTGCCGCTGAACATGTCGATCTCGATGGCCCCATTTGGCTGGCCGCCGATAGCTCGCCCTTCCTTTCTTACGCTCAAGGCCAAATCTGGCTGTAACCCGCACGCGGAGCAACGATGACGGACACTTTACTCACATCCAACGCCGCCAGCGTTGCCGGTTCAGAACCGGTGCTCGCGATTCAGGATCTCAGCGTCAGTTTTCGCGGCCGCAGCGGCGAAAATCAGGCGTTGAAGGGCATCAGTTTTAACATTCATCAGGGCGAAATTGTCGCCGTGGTGGGCGAAAGTGGCTCGGGTAAATCGGTCACCTCGCTGGCGGTGATGGGCTTGCTAGCCGCATCCGGGCGTATCGATCGCGGCAGCATGCAGTTCCGCGATCGTCAGGGCCACGTGCATCAGCTTGCCACGCTGAATGAAACCCAGCGCCGTGCTTTGCGTGGTCGCGAAATGGCGATGATATTTCAGGAGCCGATGACCTCGCTCAATCCGGTGCTGCGCGTCGGCGATCAGCTGACTGAAGCGCTGCGTGACCATCAGATTTGCGATAAAAGTCAGGCCGACTCGCGCGCACGTGAATTACTGCGCCAGGTGCGCATCGCCGATGTGGACCGCGTAATGAAAAGCTATCCGCATTCGCTGTCGGGCGGCATGCGCCAGCGCGTGATGATTGCGCAGGCGCTGGCCTGCGATCCGCAACTTTTAATCGCCGATGAGCCGACCACCGCGCTGGATGTCACGGTGCAGGCGCGCATTCTGCATATCCTGCGCGACCTGCAACGCGAGAAGCAGATGGCGGTGCTGTTCATTACTCACGACATGGGCGTGGTGGCAGAAATCGCCGATCGCGTGGTGGTAATGCTGCGCGGCGAAGTGGTTGAACAGGGCACGGTAACTGAAATCTTCAACGCGCCGCAGCATCCTTACACTAAAGCGTTACTGGCGGCGGTGCCGAAACTTGGCGATATGCGTGAGCACGCATGGCCGCAGCGTTTTCCGCTGTTGGGCAGCAATGCTAGCGATAACAGCGAGCAGCGCACCGCGCGCTATGACGAAACGCCGCTGCTGGATGTGCGTGGCCTGAAAGTGTACTACCCGATTCGCAGCGGGATTTTCTCGGCGCTCACCCATCAGGTGCACGCGGTGGAGCAGATCGACTTCAGCCTGTGGCCGGGCGAAACCCTGGCGATTGTCGGCGAAAGCGGCTGCGGTAAATCCACTACCGGCCGGGCGCTGATGCGGCTGATTAACAGCGACGCCGACAGCATCCATTTCCAGGGCAATGAAATCGCCAACCTGAAAGAAGCGCAGTTCCAGCCGCTGCGCCGTGAAATCCAGATGGTGTTTCAGGATCCCTACGCCTCGCTCAATCCACGTCTCACTGTCGGCTTCACCATTGCCGAACCGCTGCTGCTGCACGGCAGGGTGAAATCGCTGGAAGAAGCGTCGCCGCAGGTTGATGCGTTGCTGAAAAGCGTGGGCTTATTGCCGGAACATGCGCGGCGCTATCCGCACGAATTTTCCGGCGGCCAGCGCCAGCGTATTGCGATTGCGCGCGCCATGGCGTTGAAACCCAAAGTGATCATCGCCGACGAAGCCGTCTCGGCGCTGGACGTCTCAATTCAGGCGCAGGTGGTGAACCTGATGATGGATCTGCAACAGCAAACCGGCGTGGCGTGGATTTTTATCTCGCACGACATGGCGGTGGTGGAACGTATCGCTAACCGCGTGGCGGTGATGTATCTCGGCCAGATTGTTGAGCTGGGCCCGCGCCAATCGGTGTTCAACCAGCCACAACATCCTTATACCCAACGTCTGCTGGCCTCGGTGCCGGTGGCCGATCCCCAGAACCGGCAACCCCGCACTTTCGAAGAGGGCGAAATTCCTTCGCCGCTGCGCAAGGTGGGAGAAACGGTCATTAAACCGCGTTATCGCCAGGTTGCTCCGCAACACTGGGTCGCTGACTTTGTTTCGCGCTAACCCTCAATACCAGGAGATTTCATGAATCCGATTTTTCGCCGTACTGCGCTTGCGCTGGGATTGACCCTCTCGCTGGCCGCCGCCGCTCAGGCGCAGGATCTGCGCATTTCGATGTATGCCGATATCACCGGCCTCGATCCGCACGATACCTCCGATAACGTCAGCTACTCGGTGCAGAGCGGCATCTTCGAGCGTCTGTTCCAGTTCGATGCAAAGATGAAGCTGCAGCCGTGGCTCGCCACCAGCTACACCAGCAACGACAGCGCCACCGAATTTACCCTGACGCTGCGTAAAGACGTGACCTTCCAGGACGGCACGCCATTCGATGCCGCAGCGGTGAAAGCCAACCTCGATCGCCTTGCCGACCAGAGTAAAGGCCTCAAGCGCAACAGCCTTTACAAGATGATTGCTAAGGTAACGGTGCTGGCGCCGGATCAGGTGAAAATCGATCTGAACCAATCGTTTGGTGCCTTCATTAACACGCTGGCGCATCCGTCGGCGGTGATGTGGAGCCCGGCGATTCTCAAGCAGTATCCGGAAGAAGCGCAGCTGCGTCTGCATCCGGTCGGCACCGGCCCGTTCAAGTTTGTAACGTGGCAGCCGGGCAAAGCGGTGACGCTGGCGAAATACGACGGCTACTGGCAAAAAGGCTGGCCGAAAGTGGATAACGTGATCTTCTCGCCAAGCCCGGAAGATGCCACGCGCGTTGCGGCGCTGAAGTCGGGCCAGGTGGATGCGATCTGGCCGCTGCCATCCGATCTGATCGCCACCGTGCAGAGCGACAGCAAACTGGCGGTACAGCGCGATCCGAGCATTTATCTCTATTACATGGCGATTAACACTCAGCACAAACCGCTGAATGATGTGCGCGTGCGGCAGGCGATCAACTACGCCATCGACCGCGATCTGTGGCTGAAAGTGGCGTTTGCCGGTATGGGTAAACCGGCCAGTTCGGCGATTCCGGAAGGCGTGCAGTTCTACCAGAAACAAGCTACGCCGAACTATCGCTATGCGCCAGATGAAGCCAAAGCGCTGCTGAAGGCCGCCGGTTATCCGAACGGGCTCGATCTCAAACTGTGGGTCACCAACGCCACCGCCAGCGTGCGTGCCGCGCAGGTGTTGAAAGCGCAGCTGGCAACGGTGGGCATTCGCGCCACGGTCACGCCGATGGATTCCGGCACGCGCAACGCCAAACTGTGGGGCGTGAAGGATCCGAAACAGGCGGAATTTGATCTCTACTACGGCGGCTGGTCGACCTCAACCGGTGATGCCGATTGGGCCTTGCGTCCACTCTACGCCACCGAATCCTGGGTGCCGACCTCGTATAACGTTTCGTACTTCAGCAACGCCGAAGCCGACAAAGCGATTGCCGGTGGCTTAGCCACCGCCGATCCAGCCAAGCGTGGTGAAGCCTACGCCGAAGCGCAGAAAGTGTTGTGGAAAGAGGCACCGGTAGCGTTCCTCGGCACGCCAGACAACCTGGTCGGCAAACGCAGCACGCTGAGCGGTGTGTCGATGCTGCCGGATGGTAACTTCCTGTTTAATCAGGCGACGTTTAAGTAAAGGTTGGGTGGGGTTGGGTGCTCGCTGTCCCCCTACGAATGTGCTTGCTGCACCCCACGAATGTGCTCGCTGTCCCCCTCCTCGGTCCTCCCCCATAAATGGGGGAGGAAGATGCTGCCACATGCAGCTTCATCACTGGCATGTGGCAGCGTCTCCTTCCCCCGCTTGCGGGGGAAGGCCGGGATGGGGGACAGCCAGCACGGTCTGGGGACAGCCAGCACGGTCTGGGGACAGCCAGCACGGTCTGGGGACAGCCAGCACGATCTGGAGACAGCCAGCACCATCTGGGAGCAACCAGCACCATCCCAAAAAATAAAGGAACCGCATGTTCGCATACATCATTCGCCGACTGCTGGAGATGATCCCCGTATTGCTGGTGGTCTCGCTGCTGGTCTTCGGCTTCATCAAACTGCTGCCTGGCGATCCGGCGCGTATCTACGCCGGGCCGGATGCGCCTTTGGCCGCGGTGGAAGCAGCGCGTCAGCATCTCGGACTTAACGATCCGCTGCCGCAGCAATATATCAACTGGATCGGCGGCCTGCTACGTGGCGATCTGGGCGTCACTTATCGCACCCAACAGCCGGTGCTGGACGTGATCAAACAGGGCTTTATGCCGACGCTGTGGCTGGCGCTGGCCGGGTTTGCCTGGTCGGTGATTCTGGGCTTATTCCTCGGCGTATTTGCCGCACTGAAACGCGGTAAATGGCAGGACTGGACCTTAATGAGCGTCGCCGTCGGCGGCATCTCCATGCCAACTTTCTGGCTCGGTCTGCTACTGATCCAGTTCGTCGCCATGCCGTTTGGCCTGTTCTCCGTCAGCGGCTTTAACCAGCCCAGCGACATCGTGTTACCGGCGATCACACTCGGTTCCTCGGTGGCAGCGGTGATGGCGCGCTTCACCCGCTCGGCGTTTCTCGAAGTGGCGCAGGAAGATTACGTGCGCACCGCCAAAGCCAAAGGGCTGCGCAATCGGCTGGTGACGTGGAAACACGTGATGCGCAATGCGTTGATCCCGGTGATCACCATGCTCGGTTTGCAGTTCGGTTTCTTACTCGGCGGATCGATCGTGGTCGAAAGCGTGTTCAACTGGCCGGGATTGGGCTGGCTGTTGATTGAGTCGATCAAGGCGCAGGATCAGCCGGTGATCCAGGCATTAGTCATGCTGTTCGTGTTTGAATTTATCGTCATTAATCTGCTGGTCGATCTGCTGTATGCCGTGGTCAACCCAGCAATTCGCCTGCGACAGGAGCCCTGATGAGTCTGCAATCTCTGCCTGCCCACGCGCAGGAGGCGATCCGTTCGCCGTGGCGTGATTTCCTGCACGCGCTGGTGCGTAATCCGCTGGCGCTGGTCTCCGGTGGCTTTGTGCTGCTGCTGGTGCTGGTGGCTATTTTCGCCCCGTGGCTGGCACCATGGGATCCGATGGCGCCGGACTGGATGGCGCTGTCATCGCCGCCGTCCAGCACGCACTGGATGGGCACCGACGAACTCGGTCGCGATCTGTTCAGCCGCATCATTTTCGGCGCGCGTATCTCACTGTACGTTGGCGTGCTGTCGGTAACGCTCGGCATGGTGGTCGGCGTGCTGCTGGGCCTGCTGGCGGGCTATTACGGACGCTGGATCGATATGTTGATTATGCGTGGCTCCGACGTGCTGTTCGCCTTTCCCGGCATGCTGCTGGCGATTGCGGTGGTAGCGATTCTCGGTCCGGGACTCAACAACGTCATCATTGCGGTGGCCATCTTCAGCGTGCCGGTATTTGCCCGTATCGTGCGTGCTTCTACGCTGTCGCTGAAACAGGCGGCGTACGTTGAAGCGGTGCGCTGCGCCGGTGCGCCGGATCGCGTGATTCTGCTGCGCCATATTCTGCCGGGCACGCTGTCAAACGTGATTGTCTATTTCACTATGCGTATCGGCACCAGTATTCTGACCGCCGCCGGGCTGAGTTTTATCGGCCTCGGCCCGGAACCCGATGTGCCGGAGTGGGGCAATATTCTGGCGATGAGCCGCAGCATGATGATGGCGGGCTTGTGGCACGTCAGCGTGTTTCCGGGTCTGGCGATATTTATTACCGTGCTGGCGTTTAACCTGCTGGGTGATGCGCTGCGCGACACGCTCGATCCCAAACTGAAGAGCTAAGCATGGACTTTCAACAACTGCAGCGCGACCTGCTGCTGCAACGCTGGCGCAACGAGCGCCAGCTGGGACAACCGCGCAGCGCCAGCGGGCCAACCAATCGCATCAGCGATGTGCCGGGCGTGCGCGTCGGTCACTACACGCTAGCCGACGGCGAGCGACAAACCGGCGTTACCGCGATTGTGCCGCCGGGCGACAATCTGTTTATCCAGCCGCTGCCTTGTGCGGCGGCGGTGTTTAACGGTTTCGCCAAGCCGGTTGGCCTGGTGCAGGTTGAAGAGTTAGGCGTGCTGCAAACGCCGATTCTACTGAGCAACACGCTGGCGGTTGGCACGCTGTTTACCACGCTGGTGCGCGATGCCATCAGCCGCAACCGCGAGTTGGGCCGCAGCTTGCCCACGGTCAATCCGCTGGCGCTGGAGTGCAATGACGGCTGGCTTAACGATATTCAGGCGCTGGCGATCACCGAAGCGATGGCGCAGCAAGCACTCTATGACGCCACGGCAGATTTCGAGCGCGGCAGCGTCGGTGCCGGGCGCGGCATGAGCTGTTTCAGTTTGAAAGGCGGTATTGGCACGGCATCGCGCAGTATTTCGTCGCTCAACGCCACGCTGGGCGTGCTGGTGCTGGCGAACTTTGGCGCGTTAACCGCGCTGACGCTGGATGGCGTACGCCTGGGTGAAATGATCGCGCCGCTGCTGCCGGAACTGACGCCGCAGCGCGATGCCGGTTCCATCATCATTATTATGGCGACCGATGCGCCGCTCGATGCACGTCAGCTGAAGCGCGTCGCCAAACGCGCCGGTGCCGGTTTGGGACGACTGGGCAGCTATTGGGGCCACGGTTCGGGCGATATCGCGCTGGCGTTTTCCACCCAGCCGCAGCCGCAACCGCCAGAAGAGTCCACGCTGGAACCGCTGCTCGCCGCCGCCGCCGATGCCACCGAACACGCGGTGCTGGATGCCTTACTCAGCGCCGAATCTGTCACCGGTTTTCGTGGCCATCATCGGCCGTCGTTAACGGAAGTATTGGATAAATTAATGTGATGAAAATCTTTATCTCAGCCGATATCGAAGGCATCGCCGGCGTGATGCGGCCGGAACAGTGTTCACCCGGCCACGCCGAATACCAACTGGCACGCGGACTGATGGAACAGGAAGTTAACGCCGCTATCGATGGCGCCTTTGCTGGCGGCGCAACGGAAGTGGTGGTGGCCGACAGCCACGCGCAGATGACCAACCTGCGTGCGGAAAATATCGATCCCCGCGCGCGCATGGTGCAGGGCAAACCGCGCGGCTTATCGATGGTAGAAGGCATTGAGCAGCAGCCGTTTGATGGCCTGTTCTTTATCGGCTATCACAGCGCGGCGGGCGAACCGGGCGTGCTGGCGCACACCATTAACGGCCGTGCGTTCTGGCGCATTCACATCAACGGCAAGGTGATGGGCGAAAGCGACATCTACGCTGCAGCCGCGGCTGAACAGGGCACGCCGCTGTGGCTGGTGAGCGGCGACGACCAGCTTAAAGGCTGGATTGCCGAGCATTATCCTTCGGTGGATTACGTCTGTGTGAAACGCGCCATCTCGCACACCTGCGCCGAATCCATTAGCCCGCAGGCAGCGCAAAATGCCATTCGCGCTGCAGCGACGGCCGCCGTGCAATGCAAACGCCAGGTCAGCACCACGCGCCTGATCGCGCCCTATGAGATGCAGCTGCAAGCCAGCAAACCGGTACTGGCGGATCTGTTCAGCCTGATCCCCGGCGTGACGCGCATTGACGCGGTCACCGTTGGCTATCGCGCCGATGACATGAACACGTTGATTAGCCTGCTGAGCGCCTTCTCCTATCTGGCGAGCACGCAGTCGTAATGTAAAATGTGCGATAAATCGCGCCGCTACCAATATGTGCACATACCGTAGCGGCGCAATTTATTGCGCGATGTGGAAAATAGCTTCATCAGGTCGGTCCGCATTTCCTGCTGAATTTTGCTAACCTGCGCGCAATTTATAGATCACAACGAGGCAGTCATGCAGCTCTGCAGTTTTTATCTTATTGACCAGCAAAGAAAAAGTTACGGTATTGTGCAGCAAGAGGGCGTGATTGATATCGGCTTGCGTCTTGGCGCTGACTGCCCGGACCTGAAAACCTTGCTGCAACGCGGCGCGTTAAGCGATCTCGACGTCTATGTGTCACAGCCGATTGATCACCCGCTTAGCGCCATTCGCTTCCTGCCGGTGGTGGAAAATCCTGGCAAAGTGTTCTGCGTTGGCATGAACTACGCTGACAAACGCAAAGAGTTTGCCGAGACCCTTGAAGCGCCGACGCTGTTTGTGCGTTTCGCGGATTCGCTGGCGGCGCACCAGCAGCCGCTGCTGAAACCCGCTACCACGCAGGAATTTGATTACGAAGGTGAGCTGGCGGTGATCATCGGCCAAGCGGCCTATCAGGTGAAAGCCGCCGATGCGCTGCAGCACGTTGCGGGCTACAGCTGCTTTATGGATGCCACGGTGCGCGACATGCAGTTTACCTGGTTCACCGCCGGGAAAAACTGGCAGCAGACCGGCGGTTTCGGACCGTGGATGACTACAGCTGACGAGATCCCCGATCCGCAGCAGCTGGCGATCAAAACCTGGCTCAATCAGCGCGAAGTGCAGAACGACACCACCGCCAGCATGGTGCATCCGGTGGCGAAGATCATTGAGTACATCTCCGCGTTCAGCCCGCTGTCGCCAGGCGATGTGATCATCACCGGTTCACCGGGCGGCGTCGGTAAAAAACGCACGCCACCGCTGTTTATGTTCCCCGGCGATGAGATTGAAGTTGAGATTGAGAAGATAGGACGCCTGCGCCACCGTATCGCCTGAATGCGCAATAAATTGCGCCGCTACGGTATGTGCGCTCTGTTTGACCATTACGCGATTTTCAACGCGTAAACGTCACCACGCGGCTGCGGTTCAACAGCAGCCGCAGCGTGTCGCCTTCGCGCGCAATCGCGAAGCGCTTCTCCCACGGTCCATCCTGCGCGGTAGCTAATAGGCGATCGTTGCCCAGCGACTGCAAACGCGCACGAATCGCCGCCGGGCCGATGCCCATGATTAAGCTGTCGCCCTCAATCACCAACTCGCTGCGCCACTGCGGCGCGAACCAGCGGCCCTGCAGATGATCGAGGCTGGCCTGATCGGCCTGCACCGGCACAAAACGTCGGGCGGCATGACCAATCTCTCCCACAATCGCCGCGCCAGCATGGCGTAGTTGCATCGGGAAAGTGCTGGAGAGCGACACCGCCGTGCCGTGCACATCGTCACGCCACAAGGTTTCGCCTGCGCCGAGCCAGGTGGCGGTCGCGCCTTTGATTTCCAGCCAGTCGACGGCGTCTTCCGCCACGTAAAGTCCGGGCGTTAAATCGTGTCCTTTCTCCGGTAACGCGCGATTGAGCAGCGCCGCCATCACGCGCAGCACGCTTTCCGACGTGGTGACATCTTCGCGGTTGGCGACCAGCGCCACGCCGATTTTCAGCTCCGGATGCAGCAGGAAATAGCTCTTATAACCGGCATGCGAACCGCCGTGACCGAACAGCGTCTGGCTGCCAAGCGTCGAGCTGGTGATGCCCAAACCGTATCCGCTGGTGCGACCATCGTTGAGATGACGCGGCGCGCTCAGGCGCTGCAGCACGCCCGCGCCCGGCCCGCTATCGGCCAGCAGGCTTTGCAGCCAGCGCGTCAGATGATTCAGGCTGCCGGTGACGCTGCCCGATGCCGAGAGATGCAAACCGGCGCTGGAGAGCTGCCACTGCGCGCCGTTTTGCCAGTAGCCGGGCACTAAACCGGGCACAATATCGAACCAGCTTTCCGGCGCAATCAGGTTGATATCCAGCGGATCGCAGATGTACTGCTGCAGCAGGTCATTGAATAACACGCCTTTGGCTTTCAGCGCCTCTTCAACCAGCCGATAACCGGTATTGGTGTAGGAGATTTCGCTGCCGGGCGCGTAGTTGAGATCGCCTTCGCGCGCGACAAAATCCAGCAGGTCGTCGGCGCGGGTGGCGTTGTACACCGACAATCCCAGCAGCGATAAGGTTTCACGCACGTCCGGCAAACCGCTGCTCATATCCAGCGCCTGGCCGACGGTGATCTGGCCGTTGGCGCCGCGCAGCTGCGGCAGATGCTGCACCAGCGGATCGTCGAGCTTGAGATAGCGGCGTCCCGGTCCGGTCACCAGCGCGGCAAACAGATGTTTGGTGATGGAGGCGAAACGCACCACGCTGTCGGCGCTAAACGGCGTTTGCTGCGCCAAATCAGCCAATCCGGCGCAGTGCGTTGAGTGAATCTGGTGCGCATCAAACAGGATCATCGCACCGCCCGGCGCGCCTGGCTGTTGCCAGCTTTCAGTGATCTGTTGTGCGACATCCGCGGCGCGTTGCCAGTAAGCGGTCATGCCGGTTCCTCCAGCGTCATGCTGAGATCGAAAAGTTGGGCGGTATGCGGATGCTGGATGCGCCGCGCGCGCAGATCGTCGGCGCTAAGCTGTTCCACCATTTCGCCATTCTGCATCACGCCAATGCGCTGACACAGATGCGTTACCACCGCGAGGTTATGCGTCACCATAATGTAGGTGAGTTTGCGCTCGCTGCGGAGATCGCTGAGTAAATTGAGTATTTCGGCCTGCACCGAAACATCCAGCGCCGAGGTCGGCTCATCCAGCAGCAGCACTTCCGGTTCGGCGATCAGCGCGCGCGCAATCGCCACGCGCTGACGCTGGCCGCCCGACAGCTGATGCGGATAGCGGAAACGCACCGACGCGGGCAACCCCACTTCGCTTAACGCCTGGCTGATGCGCTGTTCGGCGCGATCGAGCTGATGCACCAGCAGCGGTTCGTGCAGGATGCGATCGATGGTCTGGCGCGGGTGCAGCGAACCAAACGGATCCTGAAATACCATCTGCACCTGACGATAGAAGGCGCGGCTGCGTTTGGCGCTGAGCTGCATGCCACCAAACAGCATGCTGCCTTGCCAGTCGGCATTCAGTCCGGCGAGCGCGCGCAGGATGGTGGATTTACCCGAGCCACTTTCACCGACCAGGCCAAAGCTTTCGCCGTTACCGACCGAGAAACTGACATCTTTTACCGCCGTGTGCGCACCGAAGTTGATGCGCAGGTTATCGATTTGAATCATAAATTATTCTCGCCACGCGGCATCGCGCTGCAATACGGGTAAACGTTCGCGCGGATGGCGCAACGACGGCAAACACGCCAGCAAACCGCGCGTATAGGGATGCTGCGCCTGCTGCAACTGCCCGGCATCCAGCAGCTCAACGATGCGGCCGGCGTACATCACCGCCACGCGATCGCAGAAGTGCGACACCAGCGGCAAATCGTGGCTAATCAGAATCAGCCCCATGCCGCGCGCCGATACCAGCTCGTCAATCAGCTTGAGGATCTCCGCCTGCACCGTGGCATCCAGCGCGCTGGTGGGTTCATCGGCGATTAACAGTTCCGGATCGGGCGCCAGCATCATGGCAATCATCACGCGCTGACCCATGCCGCCCGAGACTTCATGCGGATAGCGTTGCGCCACGGCTTCAGGGTCGCGAATCTTCACCTGCTCCAGCAGCTCAATCGCCGCCTGCATCGCCGCTTTATGGCTGCCGCCTTTGTGCTCGCGCCAGGCTTCGGCAATCTGCTGGCCGATGGTCATCACCGGATTGAGCGAATATTTCGGGTCCTGCAGGATAAAACCGACGCGCTTGCCGCGAATTTTGCGCAGCACTTTCTCGCTGGCTCCGCGTAGATCGATGCCGTCAAAGCGCAGCACATCGGCGCTCACTTCCGCGTTGCCCGGCAGTAGCTGCATCAGGCTGCGCGCGGTCAGTGACTTGCCGGAGCCGCTTTCGCCGACAATGGCAAACTTCTCGTGGCCAACGCTAAAACTCACGCCGCGCACCGCTTCAACGGTTTCGCTGCGCGAGCGGAAGGCAACGCGCAGGTTCTCAATTTCCACCAACATTTAGCGCTCCTTGGGATCCAGCACGTCACGCAGACCGTCGCCGAGAAAATTGAACGCCAGTGACGTCAGGAAAATCGCGATACACGGCATCAATGGCACCCACCATTCGCTGAACAGGAAACGACGCGCGGTGGCGATCATCGTGCCCCATTCCGGTGACGGCGGCTGCGCGCCCATGCCGAGAAAACCGAGGCTGGCAGCGGTGATGATGATGGAGCTCATGTCCAGCGTGACGCGCACAATCAGGCTCGGCACGCACAGCGGCATGATGTGGCGCAGGATAATGCGCAGCGGCGAAGCGCCGGTCAGACGGCTGGCGGCGATAAAGTCGCTGTGGCGGAACTGCAGGGTCTCGGCCCGCGCCAGACGCGCATACGGCGGCCACGACGTCAGGGCAATCGCCAGAATCGCGCTCTCCACGCCGGGTTTCAGCGCGGCGACAAACGCCAGCGCCAGAATCAGACGCGGAAAGGCGAGGAAGATGTCGGTCAAACGCATCAGCGCTTTATCGATGAAACCGCCGGCATAGCCGGCGATGCAGCCAATCAGCAGACCGAGCGGCGCGGTGAGCAGCACCACGGCGATCACCATACCGAGCGTGGTGCGGCCGCCGTAGATAATGCGCGTCCAGACATCGCGCCCCAGCTCATCGGTGCCGAGCCAGTGCGCGGCGGAAGGGGCCGCCAGACGGTTTTCCAGATGCTGCATACCGGGTTCGAACGGCGTCAGCCACGGGGCAAACAGCGCCAGCAGCAGCATCACCGCCACCACCAGCAATCCGGCCATCGCCAGCGGATTACTGCGCAGGCTGAGCCACAGGCGATAACGCCGGCCCCACACCGCCTGGCGGCGATTGGCTGGCGTGTCATCGAGCAGCCATTCTCGTGAGAAGAAGATCATTTTACGCGCGGGTCCCAAAGTCGATAGAGAAGATCAGCCAGCTGATTGAGCAGCACATACACGGTGCCGACCAGCAAAGTGGCGCCGATCACCGGGTTCATGTCGGCGTTCATCAGCGATGTAGTGAGATATTGGCCGATGCCAGGCCAGGCGAAGACGTTTTCCGTCACCACCGCGCCCTCCAGCAATCCGGCGTAGGTCAGCGCCAGCACCGTAACCAGCTGAACCGCCACGGTGGGAAACGCATGCCGCCAAATCACCCGCCGTGATGACAAACCTTTGGCGCGCGCGGTGATCACGAACTCGCCGCTCAGCGCGTTGAGCATAAAGGTGCGCGTCATACGCGTGATGTAGGCCATGCTGAAGTAGGCCAGAATCAGCACCGGCTGCGCCATGTGGGCCAGCGCATCCCAGAAGGCGTCCGTTTCTCCGGCCAGCAGCGAATCAATGGTGAGGAAGCCGGTGACCTGCGGCACCATATCCTGCCAGATGATGTCCTGCCGTCCGGGGCCGGGCGCAATGCCGAGCACCGCGTAGAATATCAGCAGGCTCAGCAGCGCCAGCACGAATACCGGCAGCGAATGGCCGGCGAGACAGATCACGCGAATGGTTTGATCGACCCACGAACGTTGACGCACCGCCGCCCACACGCCAAGCGGAATGCCAATCAGCGCCGCGATGATGATGGCCGCCGTTGCCAGCTCCATGGTGGCGGGGAAGAAGCGGGCGATATCGGTAATCACCGGATTCGAGGTGAGAATCGATTTACCGAGATCGCCATGCAGCAGTTGATTGAGGTAGTGACCAAACTGCACGTAAAGGGGCTGATCCAGCCCCATTTCCGCACGTACGCGCTCAACTACCGATTGCGGTGCGTTATCACCGACAGCCGCCAGCACCGGATCGGTGGGCATGACGCGGCCAATGAAAAAGGTCAACACCGACAGACCAAACAGCGTCAGCACCAGGCTTCCCAGGGTGCTGACGATTCTCTTCAGTAACGGCATCAGGCTTTTTTCACCTGCGCATACGGCCACTGCTCCAGCACGGTCATGTGGACATCACTCAGTGCTTTGCTGGTGGCCACGTTTTTGGTCTTCTGCATCATGAAAATAAACGGGCTCTTCTCGCGGCCTAGCTGCTGAATCTGCTGATAGAGCGCGATACGCTTCGCCGGATCCGGCTCATGCAGCGCCTGCTCGGTGAGTTTGTTGAATTCATCGTCTGACCAGCTGCAGCGCCACGCCAGCGTACGCGCACGCGCGTTATCGCTGTTGTCGGTGTTAACGCAGAAGGCTTCGGTGTTGGAGTTGGGATCAAAGTAATCGGCGCCCCAAACCGTCAATGCCAGCTGATGCTGTCGTGCACGCATCTTGGTCAGCACCTGGCGGTTTTCGGCGGCGATAAGGGACACTTTGATGCCAATCGCCCCCAATTGCGTCTGAATTGCCTGCGCGATGTCCGGATAGGGTTGCATGGAGTAGTGATCGAGGGTGATTTCGAAACCGTCCGGATATCCCGCTTCGGCCAGCAGCGCTTTGGCTTTCGCCACATCTTTGTGGAATGGCGTATCGTCCAGCGCCGCCGGGAAGCCGCTCGGCAGGAAGCTTTGATGGGTAACAAAACTCATCGACAGAATGTTTTTCTGAATGCTGTCGTAATCCAGCGCCCACTTCAGCGCCTGCCACACCTGCGGTTTTTTCAGATACGGATTATTGGTGTTGCACGACATCAGCATGATGGCCGACAGCGACTGATTCACCAGCGACACGCTGCTGTCGTTTTTCACCTGCAGCAGCTGTTCGGTGGTGAGGTCATATGCGGCATCAACATCGCCTTTTTTCAGCATCAGCGCCTGCGCGGCTGGGTCGGCGATGTGTTTGAGGATCACGCGTTTGGTTTTGCTGGCGCCTTTATATTGCGGGCTAATCTCCAGAATCACCGTTTCGCTGGCATTCCAGGTGCGCAGGGTAAAGGCACCGGAACCGGCGCTGTGCTGTTTCAGCCAGCCGTTACCGAAGTCATTGTTCTGCTGGTTCGCCAGACAGGCTTTCTTCGACACGATGCTGCCGACGGTGGCGGACAAGCAGTAGAGCAGGAAGGTTTCGGCCGCCGGCGCGCCGAGTTTCATCTCCACGGTGTGCGCATCTTTCGCGGTGACCCGCTGCGTCACATTGTCTTTGGTAAAGCCGAACTGGTTGATAATAAAGGCCGGGCTCTTATCCAGCTTGACGATACGCTCAATCGAGAACGCCACGTCTTCTGCGGTAAGCGGCGAACCATCGGCGAATTTGGCCGCCGGATCGAGATGGAACGTGTAGGTACCGTTATCGCTGCTGACGTCCCAGCTTTGCGCCAGTTGACCAATCACTTTATCGGCTTGCTTAGGATCGGGCGTGACTAAACGTTGATAAAGGTTGCCGCAGATCTGGCCGCCGGTGGCTTCGAAGCTTTCGTGTGGATCGAGGCTGGTGATGTTATCGAGCTGCATCGCGATCACCAGCATGGTCGGCGGCGTCGCGGCAAAGGAAGAATTCAGGCTGAGGTAGGAAACAACAGGTACAGCAGTGCATCCTGCAAGAAAACGTCTTCTGGTAACCATGTAAACTCCCAACTTATTGATAATTAAAATAAAAAATCGTTATTTGATTGTTTTTTGTCTTGACTTTAGGCACCCGCCGGAGGATTAATACCGGTTCTACGTCCTTTGTTTCACGCGTGTGGTTTTGCCCTTTTATGGTGCAATTTGCTCCGCCAGCTGGCAGTGCTGCGCTTTCCCCCGAACATGGAACTGAACAACATGTCTGACTCGATTACCCTCGATATTCCGGTCTTTGACGGCCACAACGATGTGCTGAATAAGCTGTGGCAGCACCATCAGCCGGACGCGGTTAATGCCTTTTTTACTGGCACCAAAACGGGCCAAATGGACTTGCCGCGTATCCGTCAGGGAAATATGGTAGGTGGCATTTTCGCCACCTGGGTGCCGTCCCACCCTCTGATTGCAAGAAGTGCGCCAGACCTCGCAGATTTTCCTCAGGAAATTATCAACTCAGCGCGCGACGCGACCTTTTCCATGCTGGCGCTGCTGCTGCGCATTGAGCAGGCCTCGAATGGCCAGGTGAAGATTTGCCGCAGCGTGCGCGAGATTCGTCACTGCATGGCGAACAAGGTGTTAGCGGTGGTGATGCACGTCGAAGGTGCGGAAGCGCTGGATACCCACGGCGAGCTGCTCGACATGCTGTATGCCAGCGGCTTGCGCACGCTGGGACCGCTGTGGAGCCGCCCGAATCAGTTCGGCGACGGCGTGCCGTTCCTCTATCCCTCGTCGCCGGATATCGGCAACGGCCTGACGGCTGCGGGCAAGCAGCTGGTGCGCGACTGTAATCGCCGCCGCATCATGGTCGACTTGTCGCATATGGATGAGAAAGGCTTCTGGCACACCGCGGAAATCAGTGATGCGCCGCTGGTGGCGAGCCACTCCAACGCGCATGTGCTCAGCGCGCAGTCACGTAATCTCACCGATCGCCAGCTGGCGGCGATTGCCGAAACCAACGGCTTTGTCGGCGTCAATTTTGCCGTGCCGTTCCTGCGTGAAGATGGCGATCGCCATGCGCCGACCGGCGTCGATGCCATCGTGCGTCACGTTGAGTATCTGCTGGAAAAAGTGGGGGAAGAGGGCGTCGGTTTTGGTTCGGATCTCGATGGCGCCACCATGCCAGGCGATTTTAAGGACGTGGCCGGATTCCCGCTGCTGGTGCAGGCGCTGGCGCAGCGCGGCTATTCGCGTGAGCTGCTGGAGAAGATTTGCCACGGCAACTGGCTGCGCGTGCTTGAAGCCACCTGGGGCGAATAATCATGCGGCTGCGGCATATTGAAGTCTTTCAGGCGATTGTGCAGACCGGCAGCATCAGTGCGGCGGCGCGTTTGCTGAATGTGTCGCAGCCGAATGTCAGCCGCGTGCTTAATCACGCCGAGCAGCAGCTCGGTTTTGCGCTGTTTGAGCGGCGCGCGCAGGGCATGGTGGTGACGGCAGAAGGGCGGCGCTTGCTGCCGGAAGTGGAAGATATCTATCAGCGTTTACAGGCGATTACCCAACTGACCGAGCAACTGCGGCGCGGCGAAGGGCAAACGGTGCGCGTGGGTGCTGCGCATGCGTTTGGTCAGATGGTATTAGCACCCGCGCTGGTGAACTGGCGGCAACAGGCGGCGTCGGTCAGCGTGGAACTGGTCACCGAGCACTTCAGCACCTTGTGCCGCATGCTGATGGATAATCAGCTCGATTTCGCGCTGGTGTTTGGTCAGCAGGTGGATGCCGATTTACTGGCGGAACCGCTGTTTCAGTCGTCGATGGTGGCGTTGCTGCCGCGCGATCACACCCACCATGAGCCGGTGACGCTGGAGTGGCTGTGCGCCAACAACCTGTTGATGATGCAGAATCAGGATCCGCTCGGTCGGGTGCTGCACCGCGCGCTGCGCGATAAAGGGCTCAATCCGGCGGTATCGCTGTCGATTAAAACCTATTCGGTGATCGCCGATATGGTGCTGGCGGGCGGCGGCGTCGGGATTGTCGATCTGTTTACCGCGTGCCGTTATGCCGACCAGCTCAAGTTGTTGCCGGTCGCGCAGCCGCTACCGTTTGAAGTGATGTTAATCAGTCGCCGCGATCAACCGCAGTCGCAATCAACGCTGCAGCTGAAACAGGTGATTCGCAACAAGCTGTGGGAGATCGCGCGCCAGTGTGAATCGCAGTTTTTCACCCCCTGAATCTGTAGCGGCGCAATGTATTGCGCATTGCTCGGTTGGGCACGTTGCTGACATCGACATGCGCGATAAATCGCGCCGCTACAGTATGTGCGGCGCTATGCACGATCAAACCCCATCGGTAATCGGTTTACGCACCAGCAGCAAATAGGCCAGCGCACCCACCACCGTCACACCGGCGCAAATCATCAACGCCAGGCTAAACGACTTGGTGGTATCGAGCACCCAACCGGTGATCACCGGGGCGAACGAGGCGAACACGAAGCTGGCGAAGTTCTGGATGCTGCCGACCGAGGCGGTCATGCGCGCCGTGACGTTGGCGTGAATCAGACCCCAGCACGATGTACCGGCAAAGTGGATGCAGAACAGCGCCATACCAATCATGGTGACCGCGCTGGTGGTGTCGGTGGCACGCGTGACAAAGGCGGTAAACGCGGCGGACAACAGCATGCCCGTGACGATAGAGATCTTACGCACCTTCACCGCATCATGGCCACGACGCACCAGCGCATCGACCACATAACCGTTCAGCAGCATGCCCGCCGCGCCGAACAGGAATGGAATCGCAGCCAGTAAACCGGTGCTTTTCAGATCGAGGTGATAAGTGGATTGCAGATAGCCCGGCAGCCACGCGATGTACAGCCACGCGGTGTAGTTGATGCCGCTGAAGCCAATCATCATGCCCCACATGGTGCGCTGTTTGAACAGGCCGCGCCACTCGGCAAAACTCAGCGGCTCTTTGCGCGATGCCACGCTGCCCGCCTGCAGATAATGAATCTCTTCACCGCTCAGCGTGTTGTTATCGCGATCGCGGTACATCAGATACCAGCCGATGGCGAGAAACATGCCGAGCACGCCGATAGTGATAAACATGCCGCGCCAGCCCATCACCATCATCATCGCGGCCAGAATCGGTGGCGCAATCGACAAGCCAATCATCGAAGCGGCGTTAAACATGCCCATCGGCATGCCGCGATCTTTGATGTTGAACCAGTCGTTGATCACCTTCACGCCGCAGGGGTTCATCGGCGCTTCGCCAATACCTAACCCGATACGCACCAAAATAAACTGGGTGAAGTTATGCACCAAACCGGCGGCCGCCTGGAACAGCGACCAGAAGAACATACCAATCGCCAGCATGATGCGCGGCCCTTTGCGATCGAGCAGCGCACCGCACGGCAGCTGCGCTAAGCCATACGCCAGCGAGAAGGCCGACAGCAGCACGCCAATTTCAGTCGCGGATAAACCCAGTTCTCCCCGGATGGTCATATTGGCCACCGACAGCGAACTGCGGTCGAGATAGTTGATCATGGCGGCGAACAGCAGCAGCAGCATGGCGGTAATCTGGATCTTTCTGATGCGCGGCGAGCGCACCACGTCACTGCGTGCCGGGATAAAATCTTGCCCGTCTGCAGCCGGTTGTGGCGCGTTTTCGCGGCCACGAGCCGAAGTATTTTCCATTGCGACCTCCCGGATCTGGGTACTTATCGTTATGCGTTTGTGTGGGATCCTGCGGCAGCAAAACGGTGCTGCCCCAACGGATTGACTTCGAGACTAGAAGCAATCAGATCGGGATGTTGCGGAGATGTTTCAGATTCGTGCGGGAGCTAATGCTTTGTGGTTTTTAATCGGTTTTTAATTGTACTGGCGGATCGAACGGATCATCGATGTCTTGGCGGTGCCGAGATGAGTGTGCAGGGCGCACAAGGCTTCGACATCCTGACGGCTAATTAGCGCTGTCAGGATCGCCATATGTTCCTCCAGCGCCACGATATTTCTCTGCTTAAGATCGGTTTCATCCCATTGATAATGCGAGTGAAAAATCACGGAAATAATCTCCAGCGACTGATTAAAAAACGGATTGTTGGCGGCGGAGAGAATCAGCGTGTGCATCTCTTTATCCAGCGCGGCGAAGTGGCGGTAATTGCTGGCAATGGTGTCACGCATCGAACGATGGCGATCCAGCAGGTCGCGCGCCTGCATCCAGCGCTCATCATGCGAGGGCAGGTTGAGAAAACGGGTCAGCGCGTGGGTTTCCAGCATTTCACGCAGCTCAAACAGGTTCTCGGCATACTTCTGATCGAACTTCTTCATGCGCCATTGTCCGCGCTTCACCGGTTCCAGCAGGTCATAACGCATAAAGCGCAGCAGGAATTCACGTACCACAACCGGACTGACCTTCACCTGCTGGGCTAACTGCAGCTCGCTAAAGGTATCGCCCGGCATCAGCTGACGCTGATTAATCAGGTTGAAAAAGGTTTGCTCAAACTGCAGCGCCTGCTGATCGATCGGCGGCGTCAGGGCGTTAAAACCATCTTCTTCGCTGGGATCGCGCACGATAACGTAGGTTTCATCCACCTTTTCCAGCACGCCGCGCTCATGCAGATGCTGCAAAGTGTGGCGCACCGTAGTGCGGCTGATGTTGAACATCTCGGCCAGCGCCGCCTGCGGTGGCAACGGCGAACGGATATGCCGTTTGGCAATGCCTTCCAGCATCTGGTTAATCACGTTCTGACGTAGATTCTGGCTGCGGCTCATACGCGTCTCCGGTTTTTTATCTATTAAAAACCATACAAAGTCCAAAAAAAGCGGTTGGCTTCACACTTCCCCCAACGCAAAACGCTGCCATCGGCGATTTTCGCCATAACTGCGATAACTGCGACAACAGCACAGGAGAAGCCAATGACAACGATGAAAACGCTGGTGGTCGCCGAGCCGCGCCAGATGGTATGGCAGCAGCGCGCGAAGCCGACGCCCGCCGCCCATGAAGTTCTGATCAAACCGATCGCCGCCGGCATTTGTGGCACCGATATCCACGCCTGGGCCGGAAATCAGCCGTTTTTCAGCTATCCACGTGTGTTGGGGCATGAGCTGTGTGGCGAAGTGGTGGAACTCGGCAGCCAGGCCAGCGGCTTCAGGCTGGGCCAGCGCGTGGCGCTGATTCCTTACGTTGCCTGCCAGCAGTGCGATGCCTGTTTAAGTGGCAAAACCAACTGCTGCGAAAAGATCTCGGTGATTGGGGTGCATCAGGATGGTGGTTTTTGCGAATTCCTCAGCGTGCCGACCAGCAATTTGCTGGCGGTGGATGAGGTTGACCCCGAAGCCGCCGCGCTGATTGAACCCTTCGCCATCAGCGCGCATGCGGTGCGCCGTGCGGCCGTTACGGCGGATGAGCAGGTTTTGGTGGTGGGTGCAGGTCCGATTGGCCTTGGCGTGGCCGCGATTGCGGCGGCGGCGGGGGCGAATGTGGTGGTGGCCGACACCAGCGAGCAACGCCGTGCACACGTAGCGCAGAAGCTGGGTTTGGCGACGGTAAATCCATTAGACGCCGATTTTGAGGCGCAGTTGCGGGCGGAGTTTGGTGGGCGTTTGCCGGCCAAAGTGATCGATGCCACCGGCAGCCCAGCGGCGATGAACGGCGCGGTGAAACTGATTCGTCACGGCGGCACCATCGTGTTTGTCGGCCTGCACAAAGGCGATCTGGTGATCCCGGATATCGAGTTCCACAAAAAGGAAACCACGCTGCTGGGCAGCCGCAACGCCACGCTGGAAGATTTCGCGAAAGTAGGCGAACTGATGGCGAACGGGCAGCTTCGTGCCGACATGATGCTCAATCGCCATTATGATTTTTCTAAACTGGCAGATAACTTTGAAGCGGATGTGATTAACAACCGGGAACTGATTAAGGGCGTGATTCACTTCGAACGTTGATATTGGCACCAACCGTAGCGGCGCAATTTATTACGCAAAGAGGGGTTGGCACGGTGCCTTCACTGATGCGCGCGATAGATCGCGCCGCGACAACACTGTGCCTCCTTCACCATATTGTCTGCATTGCCAAGCCAGCGTATTATCTCCCGCCTAAGGTGATGGCGTGCCACCTTCCCCAACCGCCGTTCTGGTCACAGACGGCTGATGACGCCTGACAAAACTCGTATCCCTGCGCGGGAGACGGCGGTGTGTCAGGTGTTATTCTGTCCTGCCGCGGCCCTGCGCGTCATTCATATCAGGAGCTCCAAACTATGTTGAAGTCGTTACTGGCGGTGGTGCTGGGCGGTGCGGTGGGCTGTACGCTGCGTTGGTTGATCTCATTACGTTTTAACGCGCTGTTTCCCAATTTGCCGCCCGGCACCTTGATGGTGAATCTGGTGGGCGGTTTTATCATCGGTGCGGCGCTGGCCTTTTTTGTGCGTAATCCGCATATCGATCCCTTTTGGAAACTGTTAATTGTCACTGGTTTGTGTGGCGGCTTAACCACCTTTTCCACTTTTTCTGCAGAAATTGTTGGGTTGCTACAATCAGGTAAATACCTTTGGGCGATGTCGAGTGTGATGGTGCATGTTATTGGTTCGCTGCTGATGACCTTCGCCGGTTTTGCCGCGGTCAATCTGCTCGGATAACCATCGCGCTTGAAATAACTCCTCAGAGGTAGATACTGATCGCCATTCTGTGCGCGTGACGCACAGAATTTGTCACCGATTATCCGGACGATTAAGGAGCTGTGTCATGCGTTGTAACCCTAAATTCCTTAACCTGGTGTTGTTAAACGGTGAACCTGAGGAGAAGCTGCGTGCCGCACGCGCCGCCGGTTTCGATCAGGTTGAGATCTGGCGCGACGATGTGCAAGCCAGTACGCCACAGTTAGCGAAGCAGTTGCAGCTTGGCTTCACCAATGTGCAAGTGCTGCGCGATTTCACCGGTGCGCCGGATCGCGACCGCCAGCAAAAACGTGAAGAGCTGCGTCAGTTTATTCAGATTGCCCAAACCATCGGCTGCGACACCATTCAGGCACCGGCCAGCACGCGTGAAGATTGTGTGGCGGCGCGTATTGATGAAGATTTACGTTGGATGGCATCGGAAGCCGCGCGCTACAACATGCGCATCATGTATGAGCCGATGGCGTGGTGCAGCGTAGATAACACGCTGCCGCTGGCGTGGGAACGCTTGCAACGGCTGGACCAGCCGAATATCGGTTTGGTGGTCGATCTGTTCCACATCTGCGCGTTAGGCGGCGATGCGTCGCAGCTGGATGGCATTCCCGCTGACCGTATCTACGAAGTGCAGCTGTGCGATATGGCCGACATGCCACCGCAGGATAAGCAGCCGCTCAGCGAGTACGCGCGGCACCAGCGCCTGTTGCCGGGCGATGGCATCATCGAAGTGGAACGCTTTGTCGATAAGCTGAAAAGTGCCGGTTACAGCGGGCCGGTCGGCATTGAAGTGTTCAACGATATGTTGAAGGCGCAGCCAGCAGACGTGGCTGCGCAAAAAGCGTGGCAGGCGTTAAATCGTTACTGGCCTTAATCCTGTAAACATTGCGCAATAAAACCGGCGGCATCCATCGCACCCTGCGATGAAATGGTGTGGCCGGTTGCCGCTTCATAACGCGCTTCCACCGTCACGCCAGCCTGCTGTAAACGTTGCTCCGCCGATACGCTTTCGCTAAACGGAATCACCTCATCGGCTTTGCCGTGAATCAGCAGCGCAGGCGTATACGGCTGCGGCGTTAATGCGCCATCAAATGCCAGACGGCCGGAAAATGCCACCACGCCAGCCAACGGATAACGGCCCGACGCCAGCGCATCTAACGCCATGATCGAACCCTGCGAAAAGCCCACCAGAATCACTTTGTCCCACGCATCCGCCATGCCGTGCTGCGCCATCAGCTGCTGCAGCGTGTTATCAAAGGCCGCGCGCGCTTCACGCACGCGCGACGGGCGGTTTTCGGGCGTGATGCCGGTCAGGCTAAACCACTGATATCCCATCGCGTGTTCAAAAGGATAGGGCGCATTCGGCGAGGCAAACGCCACATCCGGCAGCAGGCGCGCCCAATGTTCGCCGAGCACCGCGAGATCATCGCCGTTGCTGCCGACGCCATGTAAAAAAATCACTAACGCTTTTGCCATCGCCCTGTTCCTTATAAATCGTAGGCCGCCATATCCGGGCCAACCGGCACAATGCCGTTTGGATTCAGCGCTTTAATTGAATAATAGCCCTGCTTGATGTGATCGATATTCACCGTTTGACGCACGCCAGAGACCGAAAGCATACTCTTTAGATAACGATCGAGCAGCGGATAGTCGCGTAGGCGGCGCAGGTTGCATTTAAACAGGCCGTGATAGGCGGCGTCAAAGCGCACCAGCGTGACGAACAGGCGGATATCCGCTTCGGTTAAGCGCTCGCCGAGCAGGAAAGTACGGCCATCCTGCAAGCGCAGCTCCAGCTCATCTAACTGGCTGAACACATCGTTGAACGCCTGCTGATAACTCACCTGCGTGGTAGCAAAACCGGTGCGATAGACGCCGTTATTCAGGCGTGGATAGATCGATTCGTTCAGCGCGTCGATCTCCGCGCGCAGATCCTCGGGATAAAGATCGATGCGATCGTCCGCCAGCGCGCCAAAGCCACTGTTCAGCATGCGCAGGATATCGGCTGACTCATTATTGACGATGGTTTGCGTCTTTTTGTCCCACAGCACCGGCACGGTGGCGCGGCCGGTGAAATCGGCATCGGCACGGGTGTAGAGTTCGTGAAGGTATTCGGCTTTATTCAGCCAGTCGCGATCTGCGCCGGGATAATCACCAAAGCGCCAGCCTTGCGCGCCAAGCTGCGGCTCAACCACCGACACGCTGATGACCTTATCCAGCCCTTTCAGACTGCGCGCCAGCAGCGTGCGCGAGGCCCACGGACAAATCAGCGCCACATAGAGGTGATAACGATCCGGCTCGGCAGCGAATGCGCTGGAACCATCTGCACTAATCCAGTGACGAAAACTGGAGGTCTGGCGCACAAATCCGCCTTGTTGATCGGTGGCTTGCACCGGATGCCACTCTGCACTCCACTTACCGTTTACCAGCATCGTCTTCTCTCCTCAGTGTTGATGAAGTGAGCATACAGCGCTGCTGGTTGGGCGATAATCCGGGCAAAATGGCTTTCATTGCTTCCAAAATGGAAGGAATTAGCCGGGCGGATGGTGCTGGAAATGGGCGGCGAGGAAATCGATCAGCAGCCGGGTTTTCTGCGCCAGATGACGCGCCGGCGGATAGAGCGCGAACAGGCCCATGGGCGGCGTGGCGAATTCCTCTAATAGCGAGACGATTTCACCGCGCTGCAGGGCGGGTGCGGCAATAAAACCTGGTAGCCGCGCAATGCCCAATCCGGCGATCGCCGCCTGCAAACAGGCTTCGGTATTGGAGAAACAGAGACGACCGCGAATCGGCATGCTGACGCTGTCGCCGCACGGCGTCACGAACGGCCAATGCCAGGGATCGCGGAAGTTGGTATCGCTGATGCACTGATGAGCCGCCAAATCGCGCCAGTGCTGTGGCGTGCCGTGTTGCAGCAGATAACCGGAAGACGCCGCCACGCGGATCGGCACATCGCCGAGACGGCGCGCAATCAGGCTGCTGTCGTCAAGCTTGCCGATGCGGATCGCCATATCAAAGCCTTCATCGACGATGTTAACTGCACGATCGGAGAAGTTCACGTCGAGTTCGATCTGTGGAAAATGACGCGCGAACTCCACCAGCACGCTGGCCAGCACCGCAGTACCAAAGGTACCGGGCGCGCTGATTTTCAGGCGGCCGCTCGGCGTAGTGGCGCTGTCGCGCACCGTGGCATCCAGCGTATCAAAGGCTTCCAGCAGGGTTTTTACCCGCTCGTAATAGGCGCGACCGATTTCGGTGGGCGAGAGCGCGCGCGTGCTGCGTTTAAACAGCTGCACGCCGAGTTCCTGCTCCAGCCGGGAGACCAGCTTCGACGCCTGGCCGCTGCTGGTGCCGAGGCGTTCGGCCGCACCGGCAAAGCTGCCCACTTCCAGCACGGCGACAAACATGCGGTCACAATCGAGGCGATCCATGGCGTTTCCTGACGGCTAAAAAGCCTGAGTATACACATGCCTAAAGGGCGCGCGATAAATGGCGCCGCTACGGAACTATCCACAGGTCGGTTGCGGGCACAAAGCAAGGTATACACATTCAGTGCGCTGCACCTTTTCCCACGCGGGAAAACCTGTTGAACTAGGCGCCTGCTTTCATCAGGCCGGGAGCCGTGAATGTCTTTGCTACATCTGTCGTCGCTGGCGGAGATTGCCGCCGTCGAATGGGATGCGCTGTTACCTGACGATCAACCGTTTTTACGCCATGCCTTTCTTCTTTCATTAGAAGAGAGCGGCAGCGTGCGGCCCGAAAACGGCTGGCAGACGGATCACCTGCTGTGGCGCGAAAACGGCACGCTGCGTGCGGCGCTGCCGGGCTATCGCAAACGCCATTCGCGCGGTGAATATGTGTTCGACCATGCGTGGGCGGATGCCTGTCAGCGCGCCGGTATTCCTTACTATCCGAAATGGCTGGGCGCGATTCCGTTCAGTCCGGTGACTGGCGCACGCCTGCTGGGCGATGAAGAAGCGGTGCTGAAACTGCTCAGCGTGCTGCCGGATAACCTCTATCAACACGGTCTGAGCGGCGCGCACATCAACTTCACCACGCCGTTCGCCAACCACATTATGCAGCAGCAGCCAGACTGGCTTGAACGCCTCGGCTTGCAGTATCACTGGCACAACAAAGGCTATCGCGATTTTCAGGATTTCCTCGACACGCTGATGTCGCGCAAGCGCAAACAGCTGCGCAAAGAGCGTGAGCAGGTGATGAGCAGCGGCTTTGAATTCAGCTGGTATCGCGGCGATGAGCTGCGCGAAGATCAGTGGGATTTTGTTTACACCTGTTATGCCAACACTTACGCGGTGCGCGGCCAGCGGCCCTATCTGACGCGCCACTTCTTTAGCCTGCTGGCGGAGCGCATGCCGCATTCGATTCGCGTGGTGATTTCCTCGCTACAAGGGCAACCGGCAGCGATGGCATTCTGCTTAATGGACGGCAGCACGCTGTACGGCCGCTATTGGGGCTGTCTGGCGGAGTTTGATCGGCTGCATTTTGAAACTTGCTTCTATCAGGGCATGGATTTCGCCATCGCGGAAGGTGTGCAGCGTTTTGATGCGGGCGCGCAGGGCGAGCATAAGCTGGTGCGCGGCTTTGAGCCGCACATTACCCACTCGTGGCACTATCTGTGTCATCCCGGTTTGCGCGATGCGGTGGCGGATTTTCTGCTGCAGGAACGGGAAGGCGTGCGCGGCTGGGCGATTGAAGCGCGCGACGCCTTACCGTATCGGCGTGGTGATTAATCCGCGCCGACAAAACCGCCGGTCTGATGTTGCCACAGGCGCGCGTAAAGTCCGCCGTGCGCCAGCAGTTCGCGGTGGTTGCCCATCTCGACAATCTCACCCTGCTCCAGCACCACCAGACGATCCATTTTGGCGATAGTGGAAAGACGGTGGGCGATAGCAATCACCGTTTTACCCTGCATCAGCGTTTCCAGGCTCTCCTGAATCGCCACTTCCACCTCGGAATCCAGCGCCGAGGTGGCTTCGTCCATGATCAGAATCGGCGCGTCCTTCAGCAGCACGCGCGCGATGGCGATACGCTGACGTTGACCGCCCGACAGCTTCACGCCGCGCTCGCCCACGTGCGCATCCAGACCAGTGCGGCCTTGCGGATCAGAAAGCAGCGGAATGAACTCGTCGGCGCGCGCGCGGATAATCGCCGCCTGCAGCTCCTCTTCCGTCGCATCCGGACGCCCATACAGCAGGTTTTCGCGAATTGAGCGATGCAGCAGCGACGTGTCCTGCGTGATCATACCGATTTGCCCGCGCAGGCTCTCTTGCGTCACTTCGGCGATGTTCTGATCGTCAATCACAATGCGGCCGCTGTTGATGTCATACAGCCGCAGCAGCAGATTCACCAGGGTGGATTTACCGGCGCCGGACGGCCCAATCAAACCGATCTTCTCGCCCGGCTTGATGTTGAGGTTGAGGCGATTGATCACCTGACGACTGCCGCCATAATCAAAGCGCACATCCTCAAAACGAATCTGGCCGCGCGTCACCTGCATGTTTTTCGCATTCGGTTCATCCTGCACGCTCAGCGGCTGCGCGATGGTATTCAGGCCGTCCTGCACCATGCCGATGTTTTCGAAGATGCCGTTCACCACCCACATGATCCAGCCGGACATGTTCACCAGACGAATCACCAAACCGGTCGCCAGCGCAATCGCGCCAACGCTGATCAGCGACTGGCTCCACAACCACAGCGCCAGGCCGGAGGTGCTGACAATCAGCAAGCCATTCAGCGTCGAGAGCGTGATATCCATGGTGGTGACCATGCGGCTGGCGTGCTGGGTTTTGTCGGTTTGCTCCTGAATCGCCTCACGCGCGTAACGCTTCTCCAGATCGTTATGCGAAAACAGTTTGATGGTGGCGATGTTGGTGTAGCCGTCGACAATGGTGCCCATCAATTTCGAGCGCGCTTCCGATGACACCACCGAACGCTGTTTAACGCGCGGCACAAAGAAGCCCAGCGACACGCTGTAAGCCACAATCCAGATCATCAACGGAATCATCAAGCGCCAGTCGGCTTCGGCGAACAGCACCAGCGAGGTCACCGCGTAAATCACCACGTGCCAGATGGCGTCCACCAGCTGTACCGCCGAATCACGCAGCGAGTTACCGGTCTGCATGATGCGCTGGGCAATGCGCCCGGCAAAATCGTTCTGGAAGAAATTCAGGCTTTGACGCAGCACGTAGTTGTGATGCTGCCAGCGGATCATGCTGGTCATGCTCGGGTTAATACTTTGATGCACCAGCATATCGTGCGCAGCAATCACCACCGGCCGCAGAATCAGCGCGACAAAGCCCATCCACAGCAGCGTCGGCCAGTTATCGCTGAACAGCGAAGCGGGCGTCGAGTGATTAACCAGGTCAATGATGCGGCTGAGATAGCTGAACAGCGCCACTTCGATCAGCGCCTGCGCCAGCCCGACAATCAGCAGCGCGACAAAGCTCGGCCACACCTGACGCAGATAGTAGAAGTAGAACGGCCAGACGCTGGCGGGTGGGGAATCGGTTGGCGCATCCTGGAAAATATTGATAAAACGTTCAAAACGGCGATACAACATAGAATCACTCTTCCCGAAATGGTGAGAGTTAACAGCTTAGTGCAAGTGAAAAGGGATTACCGACATGGATTTACACATTCGCGGTCGTGAGCCGGGCGATGCCGCCGCCTACCAACGCCTTTACAGCCATCCTGACGTTTATCGCTGGACCACGCAGTTGCCGTGTCCGAGCATAGTGACCTGGCAGAAAAAATTCGAAAAGATGGATGAGCTGGGATACATCGGCTTTGTTGCGGAGATTGAGGGTGCGATGGTCGGTGAGCTCACGCTGTTTGTCGAACAGCGTCCGCGTACGCGTCACAGCATCAGTTTTGGTATCAGCGTCGATCCGGCGTTTGGCGGGCGCGGCATTGGTGAAAAGCTGATCCGCAACGCGATGGATTACGCCTTCAACTGGCTCGGCATCATGCGTATTGAGCTGGAAGTGTTCCACGATAACGAACGCGCGCTGCGCCTGTATCAAAAGCTGGGCTTCGAGCGCGAGGGCGTGAAGCGCAAAGCCTGCCTGCGCGACGGCGAATATCACGATATCGTGCAGATGGCTAAACTAAAAAACTGATGGGTTTTGCGCAATAAATTGCGCCGCTACGGAATTGTGCACGCATTCGTAGCGACGCGATTCATCGCGCGAATTTGACCTTTTACTGACTCTTCTCAACGTACTTCTGCATATTCTCTTTGGTCACCAGCTCAAACGGGATCCACACGTGTGAATCCACTTTCTCGCCTTTGATCAGCTTCTGTGCCACATCCACCGACGTTTTGCCCTGGCCGACCGCATCCTGGAAAACCGTGACCTGAATTTTGTCCTGCGACAGCGCTTTCAGGCCGTCTGGCGTAGCATCGATACCGCCAATCAGCACCTTTTTATTGCTTTTGGCCAGCGCCATGGCCGCGCCAATCGCCATCTCATCATTATTAGCCGCAACGATATCAATCGCTTCATCGTTGCCCAGCCAGCTATTCATCAAATCCATGCCTTCATTGCGCGCGTAGTTAGCGGGCTGTTTCTGTACCACTTTCATGCCGGGATATTTCGCCACCACTTGCTCAACGTCTTTGGTGCGTTGCAGCGCACCGGCGTCGGTCAGGTTACCGATCATGATCGCCACATTGCCTTTGTAGTTAGCCATTTTCGCCAGCGCTTCCATCTGCAAGGTGCCGGATTCACGCTCGTCGGAGCCGACAAACACCACGCCGGCCGGCAGCGATTTATCGCCCGGCGTGCGGTTGACGTACACCAGCGGAATTTTTGCCTGCTGCGCCAGCCTGGTGAGCTGCGGCGTGCTGGCGGAATCGACCGGATCGACGATGATGGCATCCACGCCCGCACCGATAAAACTCTGCACCTGATCGGTCTGACGTCCCACGTCACCGCGTGCATCTTCAAACTGAATATCAAGCCCACGCGCTTTGGCTTCTTTATCAATCGACTGGCGAATAATGGTGAGGAAGTTTTGATCGAAGTAGGCCATCGACACGCCAATTTTTTCCGCCAGCGCCGATAGTGACGTCGAGAGCAGGCCGAGCAACACAATCGCCTTGAGGATTTTCATCGCAGACTCCAGAGTAAGCTTGTTATTAGAATGAATGTTTCATCGATATTAAAAATGGCTCAATGAAATCATTTTCAGCCTACGAGCCCGCCACCCGGCTTACAATCGGCAAGGTTGGATTTTGCAGCTAAGCGCACACTTTGCTCTCGGGTGCGTCTTTCCTTCGCGCGCTCATAGTTGCACTGCGAAGGATTTTCTTAGAGTTGGCGCACATTGCGGTGCAACAGCCTGCTGATTTTTGAAGTTCTGTGCAGCGCCGCACCTTGCTTTGTGCTGGCTGCCAATTCTGGCGCTAATTAGCACTGTCGATTCCGCCATTCGCCCAATGACCACGCCTGAAACTGCTTCCTATAGTTGCTCAACAGGGAAATAAAGCGGTATTCCGGCACGTTCATTTGAGGAATTCAGCCCATGCTAAAAGCCAATAATCGTCCACAGAACAGCCACGTACGCGTTGGGATCCTTTGCCTGATCCTGTTTCTTTCCGTGGTGGCGTATGCCGACCGCTCGATCCTGTCGATCTCAGGATCGGCGATCAAAGATGAGTTTGGACTTTCGGCGATCCAGCTTGGCCTGATCCTCTCGGCGTTTAGCTGGGCCTATGTGATCGGCCAGATCCCCGGCGGCCTGTTTCTCGATCGCTTTGGCACCAAAAAAGTGTATGGCGTGACGCTGGCGCTGTGGTCGATCTCCACGTTGCTGATGGGCTTTGTCGGCGAGTTCTCCAGCGGCATGACCATGGCGCTCACGCTGATGTTTGCGCTGCGTTTCGCGCTGGGCCTGATTGAAGCACCGAGTTTTCCCGCCAATGCGCGCGCAGTGATCATGTGGTTCCCCAGCGCTGAACGCGGCCGCGCCTCTTCACTCTTCGCCTCGGCGCAATATTTTGCCGTCGCCATATTTTCGCCGCTTTCCGGCTGGCTGGTGTCGCGTTTCGGCTGGGAATGGCCGTTCTTTGTGCTGGGCGGCATTGGCGTGCTGGCGGTGTTTGTCTGGATGGGCTTTATGCGCAGCCCGCGCCATCATCCGCAGGTCTCGGAAAATGAATTGCGCTACATTGAGCAGGGCGGCGCGCTGGTTGATATTGATTCGGCACAAACGCTAAAAGCGCGTCCGCCGTTGAGCAAAGCGATGTTCAGGAAGCTGCTCAGCAACCGCATGCTGTGGTGCGCCTATATCGGCCAATATTGCATCATCGCGTTGAGCTACTTCTTCATTACCTGGTTCCCGATCTATCTGGTGCAGGCGCGCGGCATGAACATTCTTGACGCCGGCTTTGCCACCATCGCACCAGCGGTATTTGGTTTCCTCGGCGGCATCAGCGGCGGCTATATCTCTGATAAGTTGCTGGCGAACGGCTGGAGTTTATCCTGGGCGCGTAAAACGCCGTATATCGTCGGCATGCTGATGGCGGCATCGCTGGTTCTGGCGGCGGTGATCCCCAGCAACGTCGGCATTATCGCCATGATGTCGTTCGCCTTCTTTGGTAAAGGCGTGGCGGCGGGCGCCGGAACCTGGACGATTGTCAGCGATACCGCACCGAAAGAAGCGGTTGGCCTGGCGGGCGCGATTTTTAACGGCATCGGCAATATGGCGGGTTTTATCACGCCGCTGCTGTTCGGCATCATCGTCGGCTTGACCGGCAGCTACAGCATCGGGCTGGTGTTTGTCGGCGCGCACTGCGTGGTTGCTGCACTGCTGTTCCTGCTGGTGATGGGACCGATTGAACGCGTTGGTGCGGAGCAGAACCCTGCTGCCTCTTATGAAAATCCGGAGAAAGCGCGCGGTATTAAAGCGGTTTAATCGTTCAGCGAGATACCTTACTTGATGGCCGCACATACCGTAGCGGCGCGATTTATCGCGCAATAAATTGCGCCGCTACGGAAGGTGCGGTGATTTGATACGGTGCTTAACTGATCGGCATTACGCCATAAATGGCGATCCAACGTCGTAAAATTCGCATTTATACGTACCTCGCGCGCAAACCTCACCGATCGCACAAATCCACTCTGAAGATTTTTTGCTCAGCTGCCGATACCTCCTTACCACCCACTGATATTAAGGAGCGATATCGTGATAAAGCTGATTAATGTTGACGAACTGCGGCAGGGAATGTTTATCCACAAACTGGAGGTTTGGTGGGTCAAAGATAAGCGCATTCGCAACCAAATGCTGATCACTGATAAACGCCAGATCGCGATGATCCGCAATGAGGGGATCCTGCAGTTATGGATCGATCTCGACAAATCGGTACAGGCACCCGTTACGCCTGCGCCGAAAAAAGAGATTCCTCAAACCCCGTTTTTCCAGGAGATGGATCAGGCGCAAAGCATCTTCAATCAGGGGAAACCGCAGGTGCTGGCGATGTTTAACGAGGCGCGCATGGGGCAAGGCCTCGACCTCGATTACACCCTTGATCTGGTTGATCAAATTGCCGGTTCGATCACCCGCGAACCGACTGCGCTGCTGAGCGTGGCGCGCCTGAAGAATCACGACGATTACACCTATCTGCACTCAATGGCGGTGTGCGGTTTGATGATCTCGCTCGGCAAAAAAATGGGCCTCGATGAGCATCAGCTGCGGCGCGTTGGTATGGGCGGTTTGCTGCATGATGTGGGTAAAGCCGCGGTGCCGCTGGAGATTCTCAACAAACCCGGCAAGCTCAGCGATGAAGAGTTCACCGTGATGCGTCAGCATCCGATTGTGGGCGCGCAAATGCTAATGGAAGCCAATGCCGGTGAAGATCTGCTGGATATCGCGCTGCATCACCATGAAAAGTATGACGGCAACGGTTATCCGCACGGACTGAAAGGCGACGAAATCTCACTGTATGCGCGCATGGCATCGGTGTGCGACGTCTATGATGCCGTCACCTCGAATCGTCCTTATCGCAAAGGCTGGACGCCTGCCGAAGCGATGCACAACATGTTGAGCTGGCGTGGCCACTTCGATAACACGCTGCTGCACGCCTTCGTACGCACCATCGGCATTTATCCGGTGGGATCGCTGGTGCGACTGGCTTCCGGGCGCGTGGCGCTGGTGGTACAGGCTGGCGAAAAATCGCTGCTCAAGCCCAAAGTGCATGTGTTCTGGTCGCTGCACGCGCAGCGCGAAGTAAAACCGGAAGCGCTCGATCTCGGCGACAGCTTCTGCACCGACAGCATCACCGGCGCGGAAGACAGCGGCTTATGGCAGAACATCGATCTGAACCGCATCTGGGCGTTAGAAAGCGCTTAATTCTTCACCATTTTTATACTTTATTTACGCCCGCTTCCCGCCTTTTTACCTCTTCTTTATGCCGCGCCGCGCATGCTTGCAGCACTACCTAAATCCTTTGGAGGTTGCTGTGAGCGTGGGCGTGATAGCCGGCATCGTGCTGGTGTTTGTTCTTCTGGGCTACCTGATTTATGCCCTGCTTAATGCGGAGGCATTCTGATGGCGGCGAATGCATTCATGCTAATTGCGGTGTTTCTGCTGGTACTGATGGTGCTGGCACAACCGCTGGGACGTTATCTCGCCCTGTTTGTCGCTGACAAGCCGCTGCTGCCGCGCACCGAAGGCGCGCTGTGGCGACTGGCCGGTGCCGACGGCGATGCCATGCGCTGGCCGCACTATCTGCTGGCGATTCTGCTGTTTAACGCGCTGGGTTTTGCCTTGCTGCTGCTGATGTTGATGACGCAGGCTGCGCTGCCGCTGAACCCGCAGCATCTGCCTAATCTCAGCTGGGATCTGGCGCTCAATACCGCTATCAGCTTCGTCACCAACACCAACTGGCAATCCTACGCCGGGGAAAGCACGCTGAGCTATTTCAGTCAGATGGCGGGCCTCACGGTGCAGAACTTCCTGTCGGCGGCGACCGGTATCGCCGTGGCGTTTGCGCTGATTCGTGGTTTTGCCAACCGTTCGCTGGATACGCTCGGCAACGCATGGCGTGACCTGACGCGCATTACTGTTTACGTGTTGCTGCCAATCAGCCTGGTTATCGCGCTGTTCTTCGTCAGCCAGGGCAGCATTCAAACCTTCGAACCGTACCATGCGCTCACCACGCTGGAAGGCGCGCAGCAGACGCTGCCGCTCGGGCCGGTGGCATCGCAGGAAGCGATCAAAATGCTCGGCACCAACGGCGGCGGTTTCTTCAACGTTAACTCGGCGCATCCGTTCGAAAACCCGACGGCGCTAACCAACTTCGTACAGATGCTGAGTATCTTCCTGATCCCGGCGGCGCTCTGTTTCACCTTTGGTCAGCATCTGGGGGATCGTCGTCAGGGCCACATGCTGCTGTGGGCGATGACCATCATGTTTGTGCTGGCGGTGATCGCCGTGATGTGGGCCGAACTGCGTGGTAATCCGCACTTCCTCGCGCTCGGCGCAGACAGCGCCATCAACATGGAAGGCAAGGAGACGCGCTTCGGCATTCTCAACTCCAGCTTGTTTGCGGTGATCACCACGGCGGCGTCGTGCGGTGCGGTTAACGCCATGCATGACTCCTTCACCGCGCTCGGCGGCATGGTGCCGATGTGGTTGATGCAGCTGGGTGAAGTGGTGTTCGGCGGCGTCGGTGCTGGCCTGTACGGCATGCTGCTGTTCGTGCTGCTCGGCGTGTTTATCGCCGGGTTGATGATCGGTCGCACGCCAGAGTACATGGGCAAAAAAATCGACGTGTGGGAGATGAAGATGACCGCGCTGGCGATCCTGGTGACGCCAACGCTGGTGCTGCTCGGCACCGCGCTGGCGATGATGACCGACGCCGGTCGCGCCGGTATGGCCAATCCTGGTATTCATGGCTTCAGCGAAGTGCTGTACGCGGTTTCCTCGGCATCCAATAACAACGGCAGCGCCTTTGCCGGACTGAGCGCTAACACGCCGTTCTGGAACCTGCTGCTGGGCTTTTGCATGTTGGTGGGTCGTTTCGGCATCATCATTCCGGTGCTGGCGATTGCCGGTTCGCTGGCGGCGAAGAAAATTCAGCCAGTCGGCAACGGCACGTTGCCAACGCACGGCCCGCTGTTTATCGCGCTGCTGATTGGCACCGTCTTGCTGGTGGGCGCATTGACGTTCATCCCCGCGCTGGCATTGGGCCCGGTCGCGGAACATCTGCAATCAATTCAGGGATAACGGAATCATGAGTCGTCAACAACTGGCGCTGTTTGATGCGGCGCTAACCCGCGTTGCCATGCTGGATGCGCTGAAAAAACTCGATCCACGCGTGCAGTTCCGCAACCCGGTGATGTTTTTGGTGTGGATCGGCAGCGTGCTGACCTCGGTATTGGCGGTGGGCATGGCCAGCGGCGCGCTCAGCGGTAACGCGGGCTTTACCGCCGGCGTCGCCATCTGGTTGTGGTTCACCGTGCTGTTCGCCAACTTCGCCGAAGCGCTGGCGGAAGGGCGCAGCAAGGCGCAGGCCAACAGCCTGAAAGGCATCAGTAAAACCAGCGATGCGAAAAAACTGGCCGAAGCGCGCTACGGCGCTGCGTGGCACAACGTGGCGGCCGATACGCTGCGCAAAGGCGATGTGGTGCTGGTGGAAGCCGGTGACATCATTCCGTGCGACGGCGAGGTGCTGGAGGGCGGCGCATCGGTGGATGAGAGCGCCATCACCGGTGAATCCGCGCCGGTGATCCGTGAATCGGGCGGGGATTTCTCCTCGGTGACCGGCGGTACGCGCATTCTTTCCGACTGGCTGGTGATTCAGTGCAGCGTCAATCCGGGCGAAACCTTCCTTGACCGCATGATTGCGATGGTGGAAGGCGCGAAACGCCGTAAAACGCCGAACGAAGTAGCGCTGACCATTCTGCTGGTGTCGCTAACGATTGTGTTCCTGCTGGCGACCGCCACGCTGTGGCCGTTCTCAGCGTATGGCGGCACGCCGGTCAGCATCACGGTGCTGGTGGCGCTGCTGGTGTGTTTGATCCCGACCACCATCGGCGGCCTGCTGTCGGCCATCGGTGTGGCGGGCATGAGCCGCATGCTGGGCGCGAACGTTATCGCCACCAGCGGCCGTGCAGTGGAAGCGGCGGGCGACGTCGATGTGCTGATGCTGGATAAAACCGGCACCATCACGCTTGGCAACCGTCAGGCGACGCAGTTTCTGCCCGCGCCGGGCGTCAGCGAACAGCAGCTGGCCGATGCGGCGCAGCTGGCATCGCTGGCCGATGAAACGCCGGAAGGGCGCAGCATCGTGGTGTTGGCGAAGCAGAAATTTAACCTGCGTGAGCGTGACTTGAGCAGCATGGGGGCGAGCTTCATTCCCTTCTCGGCGCAAACGCGCATGAGCGGCGTGAACGTGCAGGATCGTCTGATCCGCAAAGGCGCGGTCGATGCGGTTCGTCGCCACATTGAAGCCAATCATGGCCGCTTCCCGTTAGAAGTGAATGCCGCCGTCGAAGAAGTGGCGCGCGCTGGCGGCACGCCGCTGGTGGTGGCCGAAGGCGCGCAGGTGCTGGGCGTGGTGGCGCTGAAAGATATCGTCAAAGGCGGCATCAAAGAGCGCTTTGCCGAGCTGCGCAAGATGGGCATCAAGACGGTGATGATCACCGGCGATAATCCGTTAACCGCGGCGGCGATTGCGGCGGAAGCGGGTGTCGATGACTTCCTGTCTGAAGCGACGCCGGAAGCCAAGCTGGCGCTGATTCGTCAGTATCAGGCCGAAGGGCGCTTAGTGGCGATGACCGGCGACGGCACCAACGACGCACCGGCGCTGGCGCAGGCCGACGTGGCGGTGGCGATGAACTCGGGAACCCAGGCGGCGAAAGAGGCCGGCAACATGGTCGATCTCGACTCGAATCCGACCAAACTGCTGGAAGTGGTGCACATCGGTAAACAGATGCTGATGACGCGCGGCTCGCTCACCACCTTCAGTATCGCCAACGACGTGGCGAAGTATTTCGCCATTATTCCGGCCGCGTTTGCCGCCACCTATCCGCAGCTCAACATGCTCAACGTGATGGGGCTGCATTCGCCGAACTCGGCGATTCTGTCGGCGGTAATTTTTAACGCGCTGGTGATTGTGTTCCTGATTCCGCTGGCGCTGAAAGGCGTGAGTTATCGTCCGCTGAGCGCGGCGGCGCTGCTGCGTCGCAACCTGTGGATTTACGGTGCGGGCGGATTAGTGGTGCCGTTTATAGGTATTAAAGCCATCGACCTGCTGCTAACGCTGCTTGGTCTGGCTTAAGGAGAAGAGAAATGAGTCAGTTACGTCCGGCTATTGTATTGTTACTGGTGCTTACGCTGCTCACCGGCGCGGTCTATCCGCTGCTGACCACCGGTCTGGCGCAGTGGTGGTTCCCATCGCAGGCCAACGGTTCGCTGATTGAGCAGGATGGCGCGGTACGCGGTTCCGAGCAGATTGGGCAAATGTTTAATCAGCCGGGCCACTTTTGGGGCCGACCTTCCGCTACCAGCGATGCGCCTTATAATGCGTTGGCCTCCAGCGGCAGCAATCTGGCAGGCAGCAATCCGGCGCTGGATAAAGCGGTAGCGGAACGCGTCGCCGCGCTGCGTGCGGCGAATCCGCAAGCGCCCAAAGCGGTGCCGGTGGAGTTGGTCACCGCATCGGCGAGCGGATTAGATCCGGATATTTCGCCAGAAGCTGCGTTGTGGCAGGCACCGCGCATCGCCGCCGCGCGCAAGATGGCGCTGAAAGATGTTGAGGCGCTGATTGTGCGCCACACCGAGCGCCCGCTGCTGCCGTTTGTTGGCGAAGAGACGGTAAACGTGCTGCGTCTGAATCTGGCGCTGGATGATTTACAAGGATAAACACCTCGCGCAATGCATTGCGCCGCTACGGTAAATGTACGCAATCGTAGCGGCGCGATGTATCACGCTGTTTTTACGATGGACGATCGATGAACGACGAAATTGCCCGCCCCGATCCCGATGCGCTGCTGCTGAACCACAGCGACAGCCATCGCGGTAAGCTGAAAATCTACTTTGGCGCCTGTGCGGGCGTGGGCAAAACGTTCGCCATGCTGCAGGAGGCGCAGCGCCTGCGGGCGCAAGGTCTCGACGTGTTAGCCGGCGTGGTAGAGACCCACGATCGTGCAGAGACCGCCGCGCTGCTCAACGGGCTGGCGCTGTTGCCACGGCGAACCACCGGCCGTTCGCGCCACGCCGAATTCGATCTCGACGCCGCGCTGGCGCGCCATCCGGCGGTGATCCTGATGGATGAACTGGCGCACACCAACGTGCAAGGTTCGCGTCATCCCAAGCGCTGGCAGGACATTGAAGAGCTGCTCGAAGCGGGCATTGACGTCATCACCACCGTTAACGTCCAGCATCTGGAAAGCCTGAATGATGTGGTCGGCGGCGTCACCGGCATTCAGGTGCGTGAAACCGTGCCCGATCCCTTTTTTGATAGCGCCGACGAAGTGGTGCTGGTGGATCTGCCGCCGGACGATCTGCGTCAGCGGCTGAAAGAGGGCAAAGTCTACGTCGGCGACCGCGCCGAACGCGCCATCGAAAACTTTTTCCGTAAAGGCAATCTGTTCGCGCTGCGTGAGCTGGCGTTGCGTCGTACCGCCGATCGCGTGGATGACCAGATGCGTGCCTGGCGCGATCGGCAAGGCCGCGACAAAGTGTGGCACACGCGTGACGCCATTCTGCTGTGCATCGGCGACGATACCGGCAGCGAAAAGCTGGTGCGCACCGCCGCGCGTTTAGCGGCACGGCTCGGCAGCGAATGGCACGCGGTGTATGTGGAAACGCCGCGCCTCAATCGGCTGCCGGAAGCGCGCCGTCGCGCCATTTTACGCACGCTGCAACTGGCGCAGGAACTTGGCGCTGAAACCGCCACGCTCTCCGATCCCGATGAAGCGCGCGCGGTGCTGCGTTACGCGCGCGAGCACAATCTCGGTAAAATCGTGACCGGCCGTCAGCCACAACGGCGCTGGCGGCGCGACAGCTTTGCCCAGCGCCTCGGCGAACTCGGCCCGGATCTCGATTTGCTGGTGGTGGCGCTGGATGAACCGGTGCGCGATGCGCCGCATCCGCTCAGCGGCCAGCGCGCCAGCAACGAAAAATGGCGGCTCTATCTGCGCGGCTGTGTGATGGCGCTGCTGCTGTGTATTTTGGTCACCGGCGTCGGCCGCTGGCTGCTGGTGGCGTTTGATCCCGCCAACAGCGTGATGATTTATCTGCTGGCGGTGGTGCTGGTGGCGCTGCGCTATGGCCGCTGGCCATCGGTGTTCGCCACGGTGATCAACATCATCGCTTTCGACCTGTTCTTTGTCGCGCCTACCGGCACCGTGGCGGTGTCGGATTTGCAGTATCTGGTGACCTTCGCGGTGATGCTGGCGGTGGGCGTGATTGTTGGGAATCTGACAGCGGGCGTGCGCTATCAGGCCAAAGTGGCGCGCTACCGTGAACAGCGCGCGCGGCATCTGTATGAGATGGCGAAAGCGCTCGGCAGCGATTTGACGCCGCAGGATATCGCCACCACCAGCCAGCGCATCATCGATGTCACCCTGCAGGCGCGCAGTTTACTGCTGCTGCCGGATGAGCAGGGCGAGCTGCAAACCGTGGGCGATACCGCGATCGGTACGCCGCCGGATCTGGCCATCGCCAAATGGAGTTACAGCAAAGGCCAACCGGCGGGCGCGGGCACCGATACCTTGCCGGCGGTGCCGTACCAGATTCTGCCGCTGAAAAGTGGTAATCACTGTCGCGGCTTGCTGGTGGTGGAACCGGAAAACCTGCGTCAGCTGATGATCCCCGAGCAGCAGCGTTTACTGGAAACCTTCACCGTGTTGATTGCTAACGCGCTGGAACGCATGGCGCTGTCGCACAGTGAGGCGGCGTCGCGGCTGGCCGCCGAGCGCGAGCAGCTGCGCAATGCGCTGCTGTCAGCGCTGTCGCACGATCTGCGCACGCCGCTGACGGTGCTGTTTGGTCAGGCGGAGATGCTGATGCTCGATCTCGCCAGCGAAGAGTCGAAGTATGTCGACCAGGCCAATCAGATTCGTGAACAGACGCTGAGTACTATCCGGCTGGTGAGTAACATGCTGGATATGGCGCGCATACAATCCGGTGGACTCAATCTGCGCGAAGAGTGGGTGGCGCTGGATGAGGTGATTGGCGGCGCGCTGAGCAGCATGGGCCCGTCGCTGAAGGGCCATGAATTTATCCTCGATTTACCCGAGATGGTGCTGATCAAAGGCGACAGCGCCATGCTGGAGCGCGTGTTTACCAATCTGATCGAAAACAGCCTGAAATACGCAGGCAACGCGGCGCAGCACGGTATTCGGGCGTGGCGCGATCGCGATCGGCTGGAGATTGCGGTGTGGGACAGCGGTCCCGGCATCGCGCCGGAGAACCTCACGCGTATTTTTGACAAATTTGCGCGCGGTGATAAAGAGTCGGCGGTGCCGGGCGTCGGCTTGGGTTTGGCGATCGGTAAAACCATTATCGAATCCCATCGCGGGCGCATCTGGGCGGAGAATCGGCCGGAAGGCGGCGCGGTGTTCCGTTTGTCATTGCCGCTGCCCGCCGCGCCTGAAATTTCTGAAGAAGGGCTGAAATAACTTCACATAAGTTCGGTTATACTCGCCCACTTGTCTGTTGATTAATGGGAACTTATGGAACGTTTTATCGAAAACCTGATGTATTCATCGCGCTGGCTGCTGGCTCCGGTTTACATGGGACTTTCGTTGGGCCTGCTGGCGCTGACCATCAAATTCTTCCAGGAAATTTTTCACCTGTTGCCGCACGTCTTCAGCATTGCGGAGAACGATTTGATTCTGCTGCTGCTGTCGCTGGTGGATATGACGCTGGTCGGCGGTTTGCTGGTGATGGTGATGCTTTCGGGTTACGAGAACTTTGTCTCCAAGCTGGATATTGATGAGCACAGAGAGAAGCTGAGCTGGCTCGGTAAAATGGACTCCGGCTCGTTGAAAAACAAAGTCGCGGCCTCGATTGTGGCGATTTCGTCGATTCACCTGCTGCGAATCTTTATGGACGCGCGCAACATCGAAAACGAAAAGCTGATGTGGTACGTGATTATCCACCTGACGTTTGTGCTGTCGGCCTTTGTGATGGGCTGGCTGGACAATATGTCGAAGGGGGATAAGAAAGCGGTGAAGATGTAGTTTGTGCGCGCTGTCCCTCACCCCAGCCCTCTCCCGCAAGCGGGCGAGGGGGCTGAGGGTGCTACCATCGGCACAAGCGGGCGAGGAGGCCGACCGCGCTACCATCGGTTCCCTCTCCCGTTGGGAGAGGGTTAGGGTGAGGGACAACCGCTACCGCGTCGCTGGCTGCGTCCCGGCTAACTTCGGCATCACGTCCCGAATCATGGCGAAAAACTTCTGTAACCGCGCCGGATAGTAGCTGGCCCACGGATAAGTTAGCCACACCGGCAGCGGCGGCGCTTGCCACTCCGGCAACAGCTGAATCAAATCCCCTTTCGCTAAATCCTCCTGCACCACCCACGATGACACCACCGCCGCGCCCATCCCGGCAACGGCGGCTTTGCGCACCGCGTATAAACTGTCGCTGGCGAGGCGCGGGGCAATCGCCAGGTTCACAGGCTGACCATCGTTAATACGCTGCAGGGCGATTTCGTTGCGATAAAAACTGGTCAGCGCCAGCCAGGGCAGGTTGGTGAGCTGCGAGACGTCCTCAATCGGCGGGTGCGCGGCCAGCAGCGACGGTGCCGCCACCACAAAGCGCGGCACTTCCGCCAGCAGCACCGCCACGATGGACGCATCGCTGGGCGCACCGACCTGAATGGCGCAGTCGATGTTTTCGCTGATGAAGTCTGGCGTGCGGTCATTCAGCGTCCACTCCACGTTTAAGCGTGGATAGCGATGCAGATAATCAATCAGCGGTTCAATTAGCTGATCCTGACCAAACGCATGCGGCGCCCGCACGCGCAGCGTGCCAATCGGGTCGTCGCTGGCGCCGGTGAGATCATCCTCCAGCGCGTGCCAGGTCGCGACCAGCTGACGCGCCTGCGCATAACAGCGTTCACCATCGTCGGTGAGTTTCAGCGCATGCGTGGTGCGCATAATCAGTTTGAGACCAAGGCGCTGCTCAAGCGCCTGCAGCCGTCGGCTGATGGTGGGCTGCGTGGTGCCGAGCTGGGCGGCGGCGGCTGAGAGCGAGCCGCTCTCGACGATGCGAATAAAGGTCTGCATCAGTTCGATACGATCAAGGCTAGATGGGTTGTTCATACGTACCGCGCATAACAGTTCTGTGTTTGAGCAGTCTACCGCGTATGGCGGCAACGCGCTTTAATAAGCGCACTTTCACGGGGGAATCCACTATGTCAGCTATATCAACGTCAGCCATGCCAGCTGAAAAACTGCCCGCGCCGCTGGTCTTTACGCTCGCGGCCGGTGCCGGACTCAGCGTCGCATCGATTTACTACAGCCAGCCGATGCTGGATATCATCAGCAAACAGTTCAACGTCGGCATCGGCAGCGTCGGCATGGTGCCAATGCTGACGCAAGCCGGTTACGCGCTGGGCATTTTGCTGCTGGCCCCGCTCGGCGACCGCCACGATCGCCGTACCATTATTCTGATTAAAGGTTTGCTGCTGGTTGCTGCGCTGCTGCTGTGTGGCTTCTCGGGCGGACTGAACGCCTTGCTGATCGCCAGCTTCGTCACCGGTTTAACCGCTACCGTGGCGCAGGATATCGTGCCCGCTTCCGCGGCGTTAGCGCCAGAGCGCAGTCGTGGCAAAATCGTCGGCACGGTGATGACGGGATTGCTGGTGGGGATTTTGCTGTCACGCGTGGTAAGTGGCGTGGTGGCGGAGTATTTCGGCTGGCGCACCATGTACATGATTGCGGCGGCGGCGGTGTTGCTGATTAGCGTGGCGCTGTGGCGCGTGCTGCCTCGCTTTACGCCGGGCACGTCGGTGAGCTATCCGCGTTTGCTGCTGTCGCTGGCGCATCTGTGGCAGCACCATCAAACGCTGCGCCGCGCCGCGCTGGCACAAGGTTTGTTGTCGGTGGGCTTTAGCGCCTTCTGGTCAACGCTGGCGTTGATGCTGAGTCAAAACTTCCATCTGGATAGCGCGGTCGCTGGCGCATTCGGCCTTGCGGGTGCGGCAGGCGCTCTAGCCGCGCCGTTAGCGGGCAGCGTGGCGGATCGCATCGGTCCGGCGCGTGTTACGCAGTACGGTGCCACGCTGGTAATGGTGTCGTTCGCGCTGATGTTCCTGCTGCCGCTGCTGCCGATGCCGGCTCAGCTTGGTCTGATTATCATCAGCACCATCGGTTTTGATTTGGGGGTGCAGGCCACGCTGGTGGCGCATCAGACGCTGGTTTACAGCCTGGCGCCAGAAGCACGCAGCCGCCTTAACGCCTTGATGTTTACCGTTGTTTTCATCGGCATGGCGACCGGCGCGGCGCTGGGTAGCCTGGCGCTGGCACATTGGGGCTGGACCGGAGTAGTCGCACTCTCAACATTGGCCGCTGCGCTTGCCCTGATGATTCGCCTCGCAAGCCGTCATCTGAAAAACTGATCGCCTAACATGTGCCAGGCTTAAAGGAGAATGTTATTTAAAAACGGAGCGTTATGAATTTCCTGGCCTGGACCGCCGCCACCGGCGGTCTTTTACTTCTTATGTCACTGGCTTCCGGTTGGATACACCGCGGGCCAGTGACCTCATTTGGTCTCTACCTGTTCGCGGGCATTCTGTGTGGCCCGTGGATGCTCAATCTGCTGCAAGTCGACATCATCGGTCACGCCAACCTCGCCGCACATCTCACCGAAATCGCGATGGCAGCCTCGCTGTTTATCACCGGGCTGAAACTGCGCTTGCCGCTCAACGCGCATGCGTGGCGGCTTGGCGTCAGGCTGGCGTTTCCCGCGATGCTGCTCACCGTCGGCGGCATGACGGTGCTGGTGCACTGGATCACCGGCTTTGACTGGGCGATGTCGCTGGCGTTTGGTGCCATTGTCGCGCCGACCGATCCGGTGCTCGCCAGCCTGATTTCAGTGAACGATGCGCGTGACGACGATGCCCTGCGCGTGGCGCTCTCCAGCGAAGCGGGCATGAACGACGGCTCGGCGCTGCCGCTGCTGATGCTGGCGATTTTGCTGTTGCAGCCGGGCGAACTCAGCACCGCTGCGCTCGGTGAATGGTTCGCCAAAGATGCGCTGTGGGCGATAGGCGGCGGGCTGGGAATCGGCTTTGCGCTGGGCTGGCTGATCGGCCAGCTGGCGACGCATTTACGTACCGCCAATCAGGATCTGGCACCCAACGATCTGTTCGCACTGGCGCTAATTGCGCTCAGCTATGCCGCCGCGCAGTCGGTGGATGCGTCGGGCTTCCTCGCCACCTTTGCGGCTGGCGTCGGTTTACGTCGTGCGGAATTGCGCGTAGTGAAGCACTATCCGCAAGATGAGATGTCTGAAGAGGAGCGTTTCTTACCGGCAGAAGCGCGCGTGAATACCGGTCAGCGGATGGCGCAGGGCAGCAGCGGCATGGTGAAATCGGTGGGTTTGGTGATCGGCGATGCGCTCTCCTTTGGTGATACTATCGAGCGTTTGCTGGCGGCGGGCATGATGGTGGTGCTCGGTATTACGCTGGCGCAGCACTGGAATCTCACCGGCATTGGCCTGGCGCTGCTGCTGTTTGTGGTGGTGCGCCCGCTGGCGGTGTGGATCACCACATGGCGCTGCGATATTCCGCTGATGCGACGCTTGCTAATTGGCTGGTTGGGTATTCGCGGCATCGGCAGTATCAATTATATTGCCTATGCATGGGTGCACGGCATGCGTGGACCGCAGGCGGAACAGATGGTGGACATGGCGCTGACGTTAGTGGTGTGCAGCATTGTGTTGCACGGCATCACGGTCACGCCATTGTTAAACTGGCGTGCTGCCCGTCAGGCCGCCCGCGCCGAACAGAACGAAAAATGATTTATTGGAAATTATTGGAGCCTATTATGAAAGCGTTATTACTCGCCCTCGTTGGGCTGTCGCTGTCGGCCGGCGCGTTGGCTGCCGACGGTGACAATAATCAGGAAGAGAATGTTTATGCCAGTCAGCTGTGTCATCTGGTGAGCAGTGAAAAGAAGACCAGCGATTTGGATGGCTACACTGAGAAGCTGAAGTCGCAACTCGCGGCCAGCCAGTCTTCTTCGGCCATGCAGCAGCCTGAATTCAATGAAGAAATCGCGCAGGAAGTGATTAGCGCGTGGCTGGAGTTGGGCGAGGATGAGCGCGGCAAACTGCGTAAAGATCAGCAGCAGTGCGAACAAACGGTAATGACCCAGTTCCAGCAACAGGACTAATACCCGTCATACTTCAAGCTGCAGGTGCGTTGGCTGCGTGTGTTCACCCCAGTCACTTACTTTTGTAAGCTCCTGGGGATTCACCCCTTGCCGCCTTCCTGCAGCTCGAATTATTTAGGGTATTCGAAAAAGCTCGCGCCTTTTTAGGCGCGTTTTTTTATGGCTTTTTTGTACGATTTACGTACATAATCGCCAACGTCGAAATCAGACACGCGTCACATAATGAGATTCAGCTGTTGAAGCTGGCATTTTTTGCATACTGGCACTGGGCAAGATGATTACACGTCGTCACTTTTTGTTGGCTACTGGAGCAACCGTTCTCTCGATGACCACGGGCAAGCTGTTTGCCCGCGATGACGTCATTCCGTTGTGGCCCGACGATCCGCCGGGCGGCGGCGGTCCTTCCGGCTTGCTTAAAGTGAATTCGCACGGCTCCTGGACCAATATCGTTTCACCCGCGATTCAGCGTTTCCGCCCGGAAAATCCCAACGGCGAAGCGGTGATTGTGGCGGCGGGCGGCGGCTATCGTTTTATCGGCATGGGCCGCGAAGCCTGGCCGGTAGCGCGCTGGCTTAATGCCAACGGTTATACCGTGTATGTGCTCAGCTACCGTTTGCCGGGTGAGAAGTGGCAGGCGGGCAATCTGGCACCGCTGCAGGACGCGCAGCGCGCCATTCGTCTGGTGCGTTCGATGGAGCGCAAAGTGCATGTGCTGGGCTTTTCTGCCGGTGGCCATCTACTTGGCATGGCGGCGGCGCGTCCGGATTTCGAATCCTATCCGGCGCAGGATCCGCTTGACCAGATCAGGCCGAAGGTGGATAGCGTTGGCCTGATTTATCCGGTGATCACCCTTGAAGCGCCATATCAGCACACCAACACGCATCTGATGATGGTGGGGAAAAACGCCACGCCAAGCCAGGAAGCCAACTGGTCAGTGCAAAATTACGTCACACGTCACTATCCCCCGACGTTCCTCGCGCAGGCCGAGGACGATCGCACCTCCAATCCTCATAATACTGAACTGATGCGCGATACCTGCCGCCGCATGCGCGTGCCGGTTGAGCTGATTGAGCTCAGCAGCGGCGGTCACGGTTTTGGTCTCGGCAAAGCGGGCACGCCTGCCGCATTGTGGGATCAGGCGTATGTGCGTTGGTTGGATAATCAGAGCTGATTACGTCAAATTGAAATGCGCATCCGGCTGCAGTGGTTCCGGTAGCGGCATATCGCCATTCATCGCTTTCAAATTGCGTTCGATAGTGACGCACAGCGCATCGAGCGGCAGATGATTCGGTGCGGTGCCAAACGGATGTTCCAGCTCCTCCGCCAGCGCTTCCAGCGATAAAAAGGTGTAGGAGATAAACATCGACACCAGCGGCGTCATCAGGTGCAAATCCGCTACCAGCGCAAACGGCAGCAGCGTGCAGAACAGATAAACGGTGCGATGCAGAATCAGGCTGTAGGCGAACGGAATCGGTGTGCTGGCAATGCGATCGCAACCGCCCAGAATCGCTGATAGCTGATTCAGATTCTCATCAATGCTTTGCCAGACAATATCCGACACCAACCCTTCATCGCGGCGTAGCGTCAGCCATTCACTCAAACACACTAAAATCTGCGACGTCGGCATCGGATGATGCAACACCGCGCTGTGCCAGTTAGCCGGCAGCAAACGCTGTAAATCGGCCTGCACATCGGTTTTACGCAGGCGATGTTTCAGGCACCAGCAGAACGCCAGCAGCAAGCCGGTAAATTCCCGCACCTGTTCTTCGCTCACGCCACGCATGCTTTTGATCTGCCGCAGCAGCGAGCGCTGGGTGATATGCAGGCTGCCCCACAAGGTGCGGGCTTCAAGAAAGCGCGCATAGCTGGCGTTATTGCGAAAGCCGAGGAAGATGGCGATCGACACCCCAACCAGGCTAAAAGGCGCGGTGGTGAGGTGAATGCCGAAAGTGGAGTACCACGGATAGCCAAAGATGGCGATCAGCGACATCAGCAGGTTAAGTGACAGGCGAAACACGATGTTGCTGAGCACCGATCCATGCCAGTCAAACAGCCGGAGAAACCAGTGTTGGTGAGGACGTACGATCATTTTGCGATGGTGTATTTTTTAGGTTTTGTGGCGACAGGTTACGCCGCCGGGCATCAAAGGATCAACGCCATTGCCAAAGGTTTTAAGACAAAAGCCGTGCTGCTCGCCTCACGCATGACGTGGCAGGCCGACTTTCAGCGCATCGATAAACAGCCGTAGCGCCATGGATTGATGCCGGTTGGGTGGGAACCACAGCGCAATCCCCGCCGATTGCACCCGCCAATCGGCCAGTAGCTCCACCAACTGGCCGCTGCGCATTTCTTTCTCGACATACAGCGACGGCACATAAGCAATGCCTAAACCGGCGAGAGCGGCCTGCGCCATCAGCGCGTTGCTGTCCAAAGTCAGCGTGCCTGGCACGTCAATCTCCTGCTTTTCTTCCGCCTGCGCATATTCCCACTGATAACGTTTTCCGCTCGGTAAGCGCTGGCGAATGCACTGTTGCTGTAGCAGATCGCGCGGATGATTAACCGCCGCGTTTCTCGCCAGATAAGCGGGCGCGGCGACGGTGACAAACGTCAGCGGGCCGCCAAGCGGAACGGCCACCATATCCTGCGGCACATCCTCAATCAGCCGAATGCCGGCATCAAAACCGGCGGCGGTGATATCCACCAACGCACCTTGCGCGGCAAAATCGAGCTGGATATCGGGATAGCGCGCGCTAAAGTCCGCCACCATGTGCTCCAGCAGCAAAGCGATCGCGGCATCGCTGGCGCTGATGCGCAGCGTGCCGTAATGCTGATGGCGGCTGGCGGAGATGTCGTGCAGCACATCATCCATCTGGTTCAGCAGCGGCGAAAGTCGATCCAGCAGTTGCTGCCCGGCATCGGTGAGCGACACGCTACGTGTGGTGCGTTGAAACAGCTGTACGCCCAGATTGTGCTCCAGCGTTTTCACCAGATGGCTGAGTGACGAGCGCTTGAGGCCGAGCATTTCAGCGGCATGACGAAAGCTGCGCTGCTCGCCCAGCGTTTTAATGGCCTGCAGTTCGTGCCAGGAAGGACGTCTCATTGGTGGCTTTTCCTCACCGGGTCATGCGCGATTAGGTGGATTATCTCCACCAGTAAAGCGATCTACCATCAGGTTTTCAATATGAGGAGCACAAGATGAAAACCTGGTTGATTACCGGCGCCAGCAGCGGGCTGGGCCGATTGATGAGTGAACGTTTACTGGCACGCGGCGATCGCGTAGTAGCGACGGTGCGGCGTGAACAGGCGATGGCCGATCTGCAGCGAACCTATGGCGAACGGCTGCAGGTTATCACGCTCGATCTGGCGCACACCGCCAGCATCGCGCCCACCATTAAACGCGCCTTTGCCGCCATCGATCGCATTGATGTGGTGGTGAGCAATGCCGCTTACGGCCTGTTCGGCGCAGCTGAAGAGTTGAGCGATGCGCAGATTGATCGGCAGATCGCCACCAATCTTACCGGCTCAATCCAGCTGATTCGCGCGGTGATCCCGTTCCTGCGCCAGCAAGGCGGCGGGTGCATCGCACAGGTTTCTTCGGAAGGCGGCCAGGTCGCTTATCCCAATTTCAGCCTGTATCACGCCACGAAATGGGGGATTGAGGGATTTGTCGAGGCGGTACGCCAGGAAGTCGCCAGTTTCGGTATCGATTTCCTGCTGGTCGAGCCGGGCCCCACCGCAACCCATTTTGGCGCGGGGCTGGACGTGGCAGATGCGCTAGAAGTTTATCGTGAAAACGCTGCAGGCCAGCTGCGCCAGGCAATTCTTTCAGGCGATTTCACCATTGCTGGCGATGCCGGGAAATGCGTCACGGCGATGATCGCCACGCTGGATCAGGCCAGCATGCCGCTGCGTTTAGCGCTTGGCAGTACGGCGTATCAGAACATCGAAGCTGCGCTGGAAGGGCGGTTGGCTGAGCTGCGCGGGCAACGCGATGTGGCATTCGGCGCGGATGTGTAATCGTATAATTTTAAAAATCACGCGAGTGCCATGCAGAACGCGTGGCACAAAAAAGCCGGGAAGACCGGCTTTTTGTTTAATCATCGGTAAGTTGTTCTGGCATGCACTCGTAAAGCTCAGCGAGCTTGGCGAGATTAAAATCACGCGGTTTTTCGCTTTTTTCCATCGCAGAGACAGACGCTTGCGTGATGCCAAGCGCTTCAGCAACCTGCTTTTGGGTCAGTTTACGATAGATGCGCCAAGCGGCGTGAAGAGTGACACCCTTATTAATGGCGATGTCTACGACGTCACCTGGAATCAAGGCGTCATCATTAATACCGGATTCGTAAGGGATTGATTCCCATAGTTCAGTGAAATCAGCATGTTGAGTCATTTTTTCGAACAGCTCGATGGGAACAATTGCCGCTTTGCGGTTGCCAGCACTGTCAGTGATGAATTCGATCATAGGATGTATGTTCCAGTATTCAGCGTTATCAGTTTTTTGAAAACGAGTTGAGAATCTGTGAATTAAGGCAGCAAATCTCTACCTTGATTATTTATATGTTCCGCTGGTACGTCTCATTACCTGCTGAATAGCGATGATTTTCGGTTCCTCGCCTTTGTTGTAGTCGAACAAAACACGATAATTTCCCCATCTAAGCCGATAGTCAGCCTGACCATTTTTCAAAGACTTAACATCCAGATTGGGCGGAACAAGCGGAAACTTTTTTAACTCATTCACTTGCTCATTCAGCTTCTTCCTTTCGTTAGCGTCTGCAATGGCTCGCATCTGCTTCAGAGCAGCTTTGCGCCAATGTAGCTCTGGCATTCCCTTACCTCACTTGTTACAAACACTCCTCACTGGATTTAGATATTATAGATATTCTTTTCTATATCTGCAATGTATATAGATTTTTACTGTGTTTTAGTTCTATATAATCACAAAGCAGAGGGTTTGGCGGCTATCCATCATCAACGCTTTTGAGCCATCTTCAGAATAGAATGGCGTGCACCGTCGCACGCAGCGCAATACCGAGCAGAATGCCAGGCACGGCAAAGCGGAACAGGCGCGGGAATCGGCTCGACAGGCCAAGGTAAATCCCGATGCCGGGCAGGTCAAAGGTCTGAATCAGTAGTCCCGCCGAGGCGTTGATGTTGTGCGCGCTGTATAATCCTTTCTCCACCAATCCCGCCACCACGCCGTAATAGGCGGTGCCGCCCGCCAGACATTTGGTCAGCGCCGGCAGAATATAGACTTCGGAAATATTCAGCTTATCCAGCAGCGGCGACACCAGACGCGTCAGCATTTCAATCCCGCCCGCTTCTTTCAACATGCCAACCACCGATAATGAAATAATCAGCATCGGCAGCGAACCCAGCGCCAGACGAATCGCATCGGATCCGGCGCTATTAATGATGCCAATCAGCCCCATTTTATTTTCGCTGTTGGTAACGGCCTCATCTTCATTTAATAGCGCCGCATCGGAAAGTTTGCGGCCAAACAGGTGATAGGTTGCCGCCGCTGCTAATACACCGCCGCAGATCGAAATAATTAGCGCTGTGCTCCAGTGTAATCCCGCCGGAATCAGGGGATAAAAGGTGCTGGCCTGGCCCATCGCAAACAGCATCGCCAGCGTGGCCGCCATATGACGATCGGACGTACCGCGCTTTTCCATGATGGCCAGCGCCGCCAGCGGGGCCGCGAAGCTGACGAAATTAAGTTGAATCATGGCAAAAAATGCCAGCCCGGTAATACCGAAGGGTTTTAATAACGGTGTGGCATGACGTACAACAAAATCCAGTACGCCTTTGACCTCCAGATATTTCATGATGAATAACATCACCACCATAATCGGAATCAATGTGTAGAGCGCCACGTCTACCGAGGCTTTGCCTGCGGACATAATGATATCAATAATATTCATGCCCGATTCCGACCTTTGCTCACACCGTTCTCCCCGTAAAAATAAATAAGCTGGCAATGCCATGAAGTTTGCGGTGCGCATTAATGCGCACCCTGCAGCAAAGAAATAAATCTTATCCTGTGCGTGGATTATTGAGTAGTGAAGAAAAAGGAATGTAAATTGCAGCCATAAAAAAACCAGCCATGAATAAATGGCTGGTTTTTCAATTCCGGCGGGAAATATTAACGCATCGTCACAAACTCTTCCGCCGCTGTTGGGTGGATCGCTACGGTGTTATCGAAGTCTTGCTTGGTTGCGCCCATTTTCAGCGCCACCGCGAAGCCTTGCAGCATCTCATCCATACCGTTACCGATACCGTGAATGCCGACAATCTTCTCTTCCGGGCCAACGCACACCAGCTTCATACGGCACGGCTGGCGATGCTGGGTAACGGCGGTATACATCGCGGTGAAAGAAGATTTATACACTTTCACCTGATCGTCGCCGTACTGTTCGCGCGCCTGCGGTTCGGTCAGGCCCACGGTGCCAATCGGCGGATGGCTGAACACCACGGTCGGCACGTTGCTGTAATCCAGATGCTCGTCCGGTTTGTTGTTGAACAGGCGCTCGGAAAGACGACGACCTGCCGCCACGGCCACCGGCGTCAGTTCCACCGCGCCGGTGTTGTCACCTACCGCGTAGATGCCTTTCACGCTGGTGTTCTGGAACTTATCGACGTTGATGTAACCTTTGTCGTTCAGCGCCACGCCGGTTGCTGTCAGGTTGAGGTTGTCGGTCGCCGGCTCACGGCCAATCGCCCACACCAGGCAATCCACGGTTTGCTCGTGGCCACTTTCCAGCTGCAGCGTCAGGCTGCCGTCGGCGTTTTTAATCACGGCTTTTGGAATCGATTCGGTGTGCAGCGTTGGGCCTTCGGCCTGCATCACTTCTACCAGCGTATCGACGATCAGCGGATCGAAGCTGCGCAGAGGCGCATGCTTACGCACGAAGAGATGGGTTTCCGCACCCAGCGCATTGACCACGCCCGCCAGCTCCACCGCGATGTAACCCGCGCCCACGACCGCCACGCGTTTTGGCAGCGCATCGAGTTTGAAGAAACCGTCAGAATCGATACCGTATTCCGCGCCCGGCACGTTTGGATGGCTTGGACGCCCGCCGGTGGCGATCAGAATATGATCGGCAGTGAGTGTTTCACCGTTCACTTCCACGGTGTTGGCATCGATAAAGCGCGCGAAACCTTTGATCACCTCAACCTTGTTTTTACCCAGCACGTTGTCGTACGAGCTGTGAATGCGGTCGATGTAGGCGCTGCGGTTTTTCACCAGAATTGACCAGTCAAACCGGTTTACCGTGGTATCAAAGCCATAATCTGGCCCATAAAGATGAATAGCTTCAGCGATTTGCGCCGCATGCCACATAACCTTTTTCGGTACGCAGCCGACGTTGACACAGGTGCCGCCCAGCTCTTTGGCTTCAATCAGCGCGCACTTCTGGCCGTGCATCGCGGCACGGTTAATCGAGGCGATACCGCCGCTGCCGCCGCCGATGGCGAGGTAGTCAAAATGTCTGGTCATCCGTTATGTCCGTCTGTTGGAAGAAAATTGGCATAGAGTTTAACGCTATGACGATTATTGACGCAAAGATTGCACCTATGATTGTAATAGCATTGATTTTTATGTCCGATTACAGGGAAGCATAGCATGCAACTAACATTCCTCGGCACCGGCGGCGGTGCGCCCAGCCTGCAACGTAACGTCACGGCGATAGCGCTGACGCTGTCGAAACGCGGCGACACCTGGCTGTTTGACTGCGGCGAGGCGACGCAGCATCAATACATGCGCTCTGCGCTGAAGCCGGGCAAGCTGGAGAAAATCTTTATCACCCATCTGCACGGCGACCACATCTTTGGGCTGCCGGGCTTGCTCACCAGCCGCTCCATGGCCGGCATCTCCGAACCGATGACCATTTACGGGCCGAAAGGTATTCGCCAGTTTATCGAGACGGCGCTCAGTTTGAGTGGCTCGTACACCTCTTATCCGCTGGAGATTATCGAGATCGAAGCCGGTTTGGTGCTGGATGACGGCGAAGTGCGCGTGACGGCCTGGTCGATGAATCACGTGATTGAGTGTTATGGCTATCGCATCGAGCAGCACGATAAAGCGGGCTTCCTTGATGCGGCACGCCTGAAAGCCGAAGGCGTACCGCGCGGGCCGTGGTATCAGGATTTGAAAGCGGGTAAGCGCATCCAGCTGGAAGATGGTCGCGAGATCAACGGCGCGGATTATCTTGGCCCGGCAACCAAAGGCAAAGTGCTGGCGATATTTGGCGATACCGCGCCCACCGACGTGGCGCTCCAGCTGGCGGCGAATGCCGATGTGATGGTGCATGAAACCACGCTGGAGGCGGCGCTGCAGGAGAAAGCCAATGGACGCGGCCACTCAACCACCATTCAGGCTGCGGAGGTGGCGAAACAGTCGGGGGCGAAGCGCATGATCGCCACGCATTTCAGCTCGCGCTATTTGTCTAAGGATCGGGAAAAACTGCTGGCGGAGTGCCAGTCGGTGTTTGCGGCGACCGAGCTGGCACATGATTTCGCGGTGTTCGAGGTTTAGTGCTGTAGCGCCGGATAGGTGAAGAACAGCAGATGCGTCATGTTGAACAGGAAATGGATGCCGGTGGCGACCCACAGGCGTCCGCTCCACTGCCACGCCAGGCCGTAAATCAATCCGGCGAGCGTGGCGAAGATCATCAGCAGCGGCCCGCCGGGGAAGTGCGCCAGACCAAACAGCAGCGACGTCAGCAACAGGGCCGCCACGGCACCAATGTGCTGGCGCAGACGCTGTTGCAGATAGCCACGAAAGAACGCTTCTTCTGCCAGTGATACGAAGAACAGGTTCGCCAGCATAAAACTGCCCAACCATTCCGGCCAGTGGGGTTCAACGGCCAGGCCACCTAACTGCACCGCGACATACAGCAGCAGCGGAATCGCCGCCAGCAGCGCCAGCCACAAAATTTTAAGTCGCGGCGGCGCGGATTGGGTGCGGAACAGCTGCGGCAAGCAGATGAGCAGCACAAACGGAATCAGCGCTTTATCGAAGTTGTACGAGAAACTAAAGGGCAGGCTGAGCGGCCCGGCCTGCACATCTTCCACCTGGCGCGGATTTTTGAAGCCCGGGAAAAAGTGTACAAACAGGCCGATGGCAATGGCAACCAGCGCGACTTCACTCACCCACTGTATCCAGCGCGCGTTATTTTCCACGCGAATCCAGGCGATGACGGCAATGGCGCCGAGCAGCAGCATCGCTGGCCAATCCAGCACATCCTGGAACAGCCCAAGAATGGTGGCGAGCGTGAGCAGCAGTACCGAAAAACGTTTGGCGGGCGACAGCATAGCAAGCGCGCCAGCCAGAATGATCCACATGATAATAGTCCTAATAGGCTGGCGACGCGGTAAGGCGAACTTACTCTGGCACGATCTGCGTGACGCTGAAGTGACCGGTTCCGGCGGGCACCAGCTTCTGATGCAGCCACGGCAGCAGCTCTTCCATCTGCGCTTTCAGCTTCCACGGCGGGTTAATCACGATCATGCCGGAAGCCGTCATGCCGCGCTGATCGCTGTCCGGACGCACCGCCAGTTCAATCTGCAGAATGTTGCGGATATTGGTGGCCTGCAGATCTTTAACCATGTGTTTGATCTGCTGACGCATCACCACCGGATACCACAGCGCAAACACGCCGGTGGCGAAACGCTTGTGACCTTCCTGAATGCCTTTCACCACATCCTGATAATCGCTTTTCAACTCATATGGCGGATCGATCAGAATCAGGCCGCGACGGCTCAGCGGCGGCAGCTTGGCTTTCAGCTGTTGGTAGCCATCACCACGCGCCACGCGCGCACGGGAATCTTTGCTGAACTCGGTGCGCAGCAGCGGGTAATCGCTGGAGTGCAGCTCTGTCAGCTCCATTTTGTCCTCTTCACGCAGCAGGAAGCGGGCAATCAACGGCGAACCAGGATAGTACTTTAAGGTGCCGTGCGGATTGAGATTTCGCACCGCCGAAAGATACGGCTTGAGCAACTCCGGCACATCCGGCTGCTGCCAGATGCGGCCAATGCCTTCCAGATATTCACCGGTACGCTCGGCGTGCTCTCCGCTCAGCAGGTAACGTCCGGCACCGGCGTGGGTATCCAGATAGAGGAAAGGTTTTTCCTTCTCCATCAGAGCGGTGAGGATCAGGCTTTCAACGGTGTGTTTCAGCACGTCGGCATGGTTGCCGGCATGAAAACTGTGGCGATAACTCAGCATAAAAAAAGGGGGTCCGCGGTTGCATCAAAGGGAGTGAAAACATCGTGTGTGGCGCGATTATAGCCGCGCTGCATAAAAATTGCTGACGTTTTGGCTGCCGCTTAAGTTTTGCGCCCATGCGCCGCTATAGCCGGTTGCGATCAGACTTCTTGTCGGTAATTTGCTACGAAATGACGTGATACTCGAAATTTCATCGCGGATTAAGTAAGTTAGTTTCCGATAACGAAGCGGTCATGAGCGAAATGCCAGGTGGTTCTGGCAGGAAACTTTCCGGTGAAGACCGTATAATTTTTTGCTTAAAGCATCTCAAACAACTCCTGGTGACAATAATGAAAAAAATGACTGGTGTCGCGGTGGCAAGCCTGTTGGTACTGACTGGCTGCGCGAAACAACAACCCGTTCATAGTTTAGTAACGCCGCCGACTGCGGACGAACAATCCGCCGCGCAAACCGCGCCAGAGCAGCAAGGTACGCCATTTGTGGCTTCAGCGCCGGCGCAACCCGCGACGGCTTCACTCAGTGACGACCGTTCCAGCAACATTCAGCAGTGCCGTAAAGAGCTCGACGCGATGCGTCTGTATAGCCAGGCGTCATTTGACAGCTATCAGGCCGAATTCCAGAAAATCGGTGCCCAGACCAATAAATATCTGCAAATTAAAGATTCGATTGGCGCGGATATTAACGACTTAGTGATGCCGCGTTATCAATTCCAGATTCGTGAATTGTGCTTCCGTATTAAGACACGTCTGTCACAGCTAATTATTCGTCAGGCCGGTTAAACCATAACTATTTAACTGCATTCACTAAGTAGCAGCGCGAAATTTCGCGCTGAGGATGGGCTTCATCTCTATTTTATTAATAGAGATGAAGCCTTTTGTGTTCTTAAGGCTGTTACAGGAGATTGTGATGACACAGCGTCATCTGCCGTTTGTCTTTATTATCATCGCATCGTTCTTCCCTGCTCTGGCCTACGCGGCCGCTGAAGATGATGTATTGCAAGCGTTTGGCGATGCAGCCCGCACGTTGCCTCCTGTTCCAGTGCAAAAGCCAAAACCTCAGCTAAAACCGGTAGCGCCAAAATTAGCTGAGAAACCTGCCGTAAAATCGAAAACGCCGGAGCAGCTTTACCAGCTACGTGCGCAAATAAGCGAGCTGGAAAAACAGAAAGCCGCACTGCAACTAAAGAATGAACAGCATGAAAAAGCGCTGAAAGAACAGCAGGCGAACAGTGATAACAAACGGGCGGCGCTGGATGAAGAAAAACAGCAGCAAACACAAAATATCATCCGGCTGACTCAAGAGCTCAAAGCCGCACAGCAGCAAACGACGGATGCAACCGCGCTACGTAAGCAACTTACCGCAGCGCAGGCTGCTGCTAAGCGCGATCAGGATGCGCTAAAAACTCAGCGGGCCGAAAGTGAAAAAATGTCGCAGGCACTACAAAAACAACAATCTGAGAGTGAGAAAAAGCTCGCGTCACTGAATGAAGTAAAAGTGATGCAGCAGCAAAACATAGTGAAACTCACCGCTGAACTGGAGGCTGCGAAAAAGCAGCCAGCAGCAGTGGTAGCAGCCGCAGAACCCAAAACCGATGCTGAGCGCGATGGCTATATGCTGGGGCAATCGATCGCCAGCAATGCGGTCGTTCAATTACAGATGGTAAAAGATACCGGTCTCACCATCAACATTGATCAGTTGATCGCGGGATTCAGCACGCAGTTACAAACCGGCACTTCGGTAATGAACAGTGAAGAGATGTCACGGCGATATGCTGCGATGCAGGAGACGATCAATAAAAAGATGGGATCGCTGATTGAGAAGGGCTATGACCAGCTCAACAAACATTTAGAACAGCGCAAAGCGTTAGTGACGCAAAATGGTGTGCGTTGGTTTGCCGTAAAAACAGTCAAAGCTAAGCTTATTCGTGACCAGCAAGTGGAAGTCAGCGTGAAAGTCAGTACCTTAGGCGGCAAAGTGATTAACGATTTTGCTGATGACAAAGTGCCGTTTGATAACAATCTGCCTCCCATGTTGTATGAAGGGATGTCGTTAACGGGAGCCGGCGGCGCAGTAGAAGGCTGGGCACTGGCAAAAGATATCATCGAACGCGAACCGCTGCCGCCGTGGGTGGCGCCCTACGATGTGATTCACTACCAACTCGCGATTAAATAATCTTCAGCCCGCCTTCTGGCGGGCTTTTCTTCATGGGTACAGGCTCAGTGGCATTGATTTTCCTGTCATCAAGCCGCATGTTAGTAAAATGCGTCGCGCGAGCATTCGCGCCACTACTTCATCATGAAAGGACTGCGCTTATGACCAATCCGTTACTCACGCCTTTTTCGCTGCCCCCGTTTTCTGCTATCAAACCTGAACATGTGGTTCCTGCGGTTACCGAAGCGCTGAACGACTGTCGCGCAGCGGTGGAGCGCGTTGTGGCGCAAGGCGCGCCTTACACCTGGGAAAATCTGGTGCAGCCGCTGGCTGAAGTTGACGATCGCTTAGGTCGCCTGTTCTCGCCGGTCAGCCATCTGAACTCGGTGAAAAACAGCCCGGAACTGCGCGAAGCTTACGAGCAAACGCTGCCGCTACTGTCCGAATACAGCACCTGGGTCGGCCAGAATGAAGGTTTGTATCAGGCCTATCGCAACCTGAAAGAGGGCGATAGCTACGCGGCGCTGGATACCGCGCAGAAGAAAGCGGTGGATAACAGCCTGCGTGATTTCGAGCTGTCCGGTATCGGCCTCGATAAAGAGAAGCAAAAGCGCTACGGCGAAATCGCGGCACGTCTTTCTGAATTGGGTTCGACCTACAGCAACAACGTGCTCGACGCCACCATGGGCTGGAGCAAGCTGGTGACCGATGAAGCGGAGCTGGCGGGTATGCCGGAAAGCGCGCTGGCCGCCGCCAAAGCGCAGGCCGAAGCCAAAGAGCAACAAGGCTGGCTGCTGACGCTGGATATCCCAAGCTATCTGCCGGTGATGACTTACTGCGACAACGCTGCGCTGCGTGAAGAGCTGTACCGCGCATATTCAACGCGTGCTTCCGAACAGGGCCCGAATGCCGGCAAATGGGACAACGGTCCGGTGATGGCGGAAGAGCTGGCGCTGCGTCATGAACTGGCTCAGCTGCTGGGCTTCGACTCTTACGCCGACAAATCGCTGGCAACCAAAATGGCGGAAAATCCGGCGCAGGTCATCGACTTCCTGACCGATCTGGCGAAACGTGCCCGTCCGCAGGGTGAAAAAGAGCTGGCTCAGCTGCGCGCCTTCGCGAAGAAAGAGTACGGCGTCGACGAGATGAATCCGTGGGATCTGACGTATTACGGCGAGAAACAGAAACAGCATCTCTACACCATCAGCGACGAGCAGCTGCGTCCGTACTTCCCGGAAGCGCGCGCGGTAAGTGGTCTGTTCGAGGTGGTTAAACGCATTTACGGCATCACCGCTAAAGAGCGTAAAGACGTCGATGTTTACCATCCAGACGTGCGCTTCTTCGACCTGTTCGACGAAAGCGGTGAACTGCGCGGCAGCTTCTACCTCGATCTCTACGCACGTGAAAACAAGCGTGGCGGTGCGTGGATGGACGATTGCGTCGGCCAGATGCGTAAAGCCGACGGCAGCCTGCAGAAGCCGGTGGCCTATCTCACCTGTAACTTTAACCGTCCGCTGCAGGGCAAACCGGCGCTGTTCACGCACGATGAAGTGATCACGCTGTTCCATGAATTCGGTCACGGTCTGCATCACATGCTGACGCGCATCGAAACGCCGGGCGTGTCTGGCATCAGCGGTGTGCCGTGGGATGCCGTCGAGCTCCCGAGCCAGTTTATGGAAAACTGGTGCTGGGAGCCGGAAGCGCTGGCGTTTATCTCCGGCCACTACGAAACCGGTGAACCGCTGCCGAAGGAACTGCTGGATAAAATGCTGGCGGCGAAAAATTATCAGGCGGCGCTATTTATTCTGCGTCAGCTGGAGTTCGGCCTGTTCGATTTCCGTCTGCATACCGAGTTCGATCCCGCCCAAGGTGCGCGCATCCTCGAAACCCTGCGTGAAGTGAAGAAGCAGGTTGCCGTGGTGCCAAGCCCGGAATGGGGCCGTTTCCCGCACGCCTTCAGCCACGTCTTTGCTGGCGGATATGCGGCTGGTTACTACAGCTATCTGTGGGCCGACGTGTTGGCTGCCGATGCCTATTCGCGCTTCGAAGAAGAGGGCATTTTCAACCGTCAGACTGGTCAGTCGTTCCTCGACAACATCCTGACGCGTGGCGGTTCCGAAGAGCCCATGGAGCTGTTCAAACGCTTCCGTGGTCGTGAACCGCAGCTCGATGCGATGCTGGAACACTACGGAATTCAGGGATAAGCCGGCTTGTGAAAATTGGTTTAATCGATGAAACGGGCGCCGGAGACGGCGCCTTATTACATTTAGCCGAGCGCTGGGGTTTGCAGCAGGACGAACAGGCGACGATGGCGCTGGTGTTAACCGCTGAGCATCTTGAGTTGCGTAAACTGGATGAGCCGAAACTCGGCGGCATCTTTGTGGATTTCGTCTCGGGCGCGATGGCGCATCGGCGTAAGTTTGGCGGCGGTCGCGGCGAAGCGGTGGCAAAAGCGGTCGGCATCAAAAGCGGTTATCTGCCAGACGTGGTTGATGCAACGGCCGGTTTGGGGCGCGATGCGTTTGTGCTGGCGGCGCTGGGCTGTCGCGTGCGCATGCTGGAGCGCCATCCGGTGGTGGCGGCCTTGCTGGACGATGGTTTGCGTCGCGGTTATCAGGATGCGGAGATTGGCGGCTGGCTGCGCGATCGGCTGACGTTGCTGCACGCTGTTAGCCAGCAAGCGCTGAGCGATATCACGCCTGCGCCGGATGTGGTCTATCTCGATCCGATGTATCCGCATCGCCAGAAAAGCGCGATGGTGAAGAAAGAGATGCGGGTGTTTCAGTCGTTGGTCGGTGCGGATGATGATGCTGATGCGTTGCTGGAACCGGCGCGCCGTCTGGCGAAGAAGCGCATTGTGGTGAAGCGTCCGGATTACGCGCCGCCGTTAGCGGGCGTGGTGACGCAGGATGCGGTGGTGACCAAAAGCCATCGTTTTGATATTTATCCGCCGCAGGGGTAATAACGCAAACAATGCGCAATACATTGCGCCGCTACAAAAAATCAGGCCGGTAACCCGGCCTGATTTTTATTCTTCGTCTTCGTCGCGCAGCGGCACAATCAACATGTCGATATGCACGGTGTTAATCAACTGGCGCGCCGATGACATCAGCTTGCTCCAGAAGTCCTGATGGTGACCACACACCACCAAATCCACATCATATTTCTTAATCGCATCCACCAGCACCTGGCCAAGATCGCCGCTGCCGCTCAGGGTTTCACTGATCGGATAACCGGCGTTAATCGACAGCTCTTTCAGCGCGGTGTGCGTCTCTTCAGAAATACGCTTCTGCATGTCGCCCAGATTGACATCAATCAGCCCGGTGTAGAGGTCTGAATAGTTCACATCAACGTGGATCAGCGAGATTTTTGCATCATAAGGACGGGCCAGCGAAACGGCTTTATCAACCAGCAACTGGCTTTCCGGGGAAAGGTCTACTGCAATCAGGATGTGTTTATAAGCCATGATAAAACTCCTTTCTCAAGATTCGGGGCAATCTTCCTGCTTTCACGGTCGGCGATTCCTTTGCGCGAGACGGCGATGAAGCGCCACCAACCAACTATTTCAGCCTTGCAGGCGGTTTTTGTTATGTCCTGAGTATAGCCAGAGTTGTTAACAAATGCTGCAAGCGCAAGTTCGCTTGTGAGGAAGATCAAGCGTTATCGGCTTTTTCACTCGCCCTGAACGAAAATCATCGCTGGAAAAAAATTCAACAGATCTCCTACACTGAAAATAAGTGCCACTGCCATATGCGTTGCGCACTCAGGTTCGCATAACAACAATGCAATCGACATCATTCAATGGCTGGTTTATTTCCCGTGCGGCGTCTACAGCAATTCCCCGCTGCGTTCGACGTCGTTGCGGCTCCAGCCGGGAGGGGAACATGATCAGCACTATCGCGCTTTTTTGGGCTCTGTGTGTGGTTTGTCTGGTGAATATGGCGCGCTATTTCTCTTCTTTGCGCTCACTTTTAGCCGTTTTGCGCGGTTGCGATCCGCTGTTATATCAATACGTGGATGGTGCGGGTTTCTTCACGTCGCACGGGCAGCCGAGTAAGCAGGTGCGGCTGGTGCGCTATATCTGGGAGAAGCGCTATCACGATCATCATGACGACGAGTTCATTCGCCGCTGTGAGCGCGTGCGCGGGCAGTTTGTGCTGACCAGCGGGCTCTGCTTTTTGGTGGTGGTGAGTTTGATTGCGATGGCGATCTGGCAATAAAAAGGGCAATAAAAAAGGGCAATAAAAAAGGGCGACATCGCGTCGCCCTCGAATATTTCTGCGCTTTGCTTAGATCAGTTTCAGTGCAATCCAGTAGAGCGAACCCGACAGCAAAATACACACCGGCAAGGTGAACACCCACGCCATAGCGATATTTTTGATGGTGCGACTCTGCAATCCACCGCCATCGACCAGCATAGTACCGGCCACCGACGACGACAGAATGTGCGTGGTAGAAACGGGCATACCGGTGTAACTGGCCACGCCAATCGATACTGCGGCCGTCACCTGCGCCGACATCCCTTGCGCATACGTCATGCCTTTCTTACCGATTTTCTCACCAATGGTGGTGGCAACACGACGCCAGCCAATCATGGTACCGATGCCGAGCGCCAGCGCCACAGCCACAATAATCCAGATCGGTGCGTACTCAACGGTGCCCAGCAAATCGCTTTTCAGCTTGTTGAGGAAGCGCTTATCGTCCGCGCTGGTTTCCGGCAGCTTGGCCACTTTATCTACGGTATCGGAAACGCACAGCAGCAGGCGACGCATCTGGCTGCGTTGATCAACCGTCAGCTGATCGTAGCTCTGCAGATTGTTCAGCAGCAGCTGCGCACGATCGATAGCCTGCAGCGCACGGCTGCTGTCGCAATGGAACTCCTGCGGACCGCCAAGCGATTCATCTGGCGTTGGCACCACAGGCGGCGCCATCTGCACCATGTGCGTCAGTGATTCGTTGTGCTGCTGATAATACTGCTCCAGATGGTTTACGGCATCGCGCGTGCGGGTGATGTCATAACCCGACGCATTCAGGTTCACCACAAAACCAGCCGGCGCAACGCCGATCAGCACCAGCATAATCAGGCCAATGCCTTTCTGACCATCGTTAGCGCCGTGTGAGTAGCTCACGCCAATCGCGGAAACGATCAGGGCAATGCGCGTCCAGAACGGGGGCTTTTTCTTGCCATCAATCTTTTCACGGTCAGCAGGCGTCATGTGGATGCGTGAACGCTTGGTGGTTCCGCTCCAGTAGCGACGCAGGATAAAGATCAGACCGCCAGCAATCACCAGACCTACAATCGGCGAAAGAATCAGGGACATGAAGATATTGATGACTTTCGGCAGGTTGAGCGCGTCAACCACCGAGGTGCCGGTCATCAGGGCGTTGGTGAGACCAATACCGATGATGGCGCCAATCAATGTGTGAGAACTGGACGCCGGCAAACCCAAATACCAGGTGCCAAGGTTCCAGATAATCGCGGCCAGCAGCATGGAGAAGACCATGGCGAGTCCGTGGGCCGAACCGACATTCAACAGTAAATCGGTCGGAAGCATGTGAACGATGGCATACGCCACGCTCAATCCACCAAGCAAAACACCTAAGAAGTTGAAAACACCCGCCATGACAACCGCCAGTTGCGCCCGCATCGCACGGGTATAAATGACAGTCGCGACCGCGTTAGCAGTGTCGTGAAAACCGTTGATTGCTTCGTAAAACAATACAAACAGCAGAGCAAGAATCAGTAACAGGCTGGTACTGAGGTCGAGACCAGCAAACAGATGTAGCATAAACGTTACGCCATTTTGGGAGGACATGAACGCGGCGCATTATCTGCGACAACGTGCGCGATATGAAAGAAAAATATAGCTCTTTATTGTCTTAAAATTGTAATGCAGCGTATAGATTTAGCTGAAAACAGCTTAAAATTAGTAAGTTACATTATGACACATTTACGGCATTTTTTTGAAGCTGGCGCTAAAAGCCGCAAATCCCTACAATCAGCGCCTTTCGGGCAAGGCGGATAAAAGCAGTGGAAAAGTTTGACGTTATCATTGTTGGTGCAGGCGCAGCCGGCATGTTCTGCGCGGCGCAGGCGGGGCAATTGGGTCGCCGCGTATTGCTGCTGGATAACGGCAAAAAAGCCGGTCGCAAGATTTTGATGTCGGGCGGCGGTCGCTGCAACTTCACCAACATGCACACCGAACCGGCGGCGTATCTGTCGCATAATCCGCATTTCTGCAAATCGGCGCTGGCGCGCTACAACCAGTGGGATTTCATCGATCTGGTCAATCGCCACGGCATTGGGTATCACGAGAAAACGCTCGGGCAATTATTCTGCGATGACTCCGCACAGCAGATTGTCGATCTGCTGTTGAAAGAGTGTGATGCCGGGCAGGTGACGCTGCGCCTGCGCAGTGAAGTGCTGAGCGTCGATCGCGACGATAACGGTTATACCTTGCAGCTGAACGGCACATCGGTGCAGGCAGAAAAACTAGTGATCGCCAGCGGCGGGCTCTCAATGCCAGGCCTCGGCGCCACGCCGTTTGGCTATAAAGTGGCGGAACAGTTCGGCCTGAAAGTGTTCCCGACGCGCGCGGCATTGGTGCCGTTCACGCTGCATAAACCGCTGCTGGAACAGCTCAACACGCTGTCGGGCGTCGCGCTGCCCACCACCATCACCGCGCAGGACGGCACCTTATTTAAAGAAGCGATGCTGTTTACCCATCGCGGCTTATCGGGGCCCGCCGTGCTGCAAATCTCCAGCTACTGGCAGCCGGGTGAATTCGTCACCATTGATTTGTCACCTGCCACTTCGCTGGATGATTTCATTCATGTGCAGCGCGAAGCGCATCCCAATCTCAGCCTGAAAAACAGCCTGGCGAAAATTCTGCCAAAACGGTTGGTGGAAGTGCTGCAGGAGCTAAAGCAGATTCCTGACGTCACGCTGAAGCAGCTAAACAGCAAGCAGCAGGGCGAACTGGTCAGCACGCTGCATCAATGGCGCGTGCAGCCTAACGGCACCGAAGGCTATCGCACCGCCGAAGTGACGCTAGGCGGCGTCGATACCACCCAACTGTCGTCAAAAACCATGGAAGCGCGCGATGTGCCAGGTTTGTTCTTTATCGGCGAAGTGGTGGACGTTACCGGTTGGCTGGGCGGCTACAACTTCCAGTGGGCGTGGAGCTCGGCCTGGGCGTGCGCGCAGGCGCTTTAAAAGGCAATCTTTACACCCAGTTGTGTCTGCCAGTTGCTGGCACCTTCCTGACTTAGGCGATGTTGCCACTTAAGCTGGCTATTAAGCTGAACATTCTCAGTCAGTTGCCAGCCAACGTCGCCGCTATATTGCAGGTGCTTACCGCCTCGGCCAGTACGCAGATTATCTTTATCTACCGCAACATTGCCCGCATGGCCGCTGTACTGCACATAGCGTGTTTCAAGGCCAAATTTCAGGCTATCTGTTGGTCTGAAGTCATATTTCATACCGCCAGAGAACTGCAGCTGTTTTTGCTGTGAATAACCAATATGTAGATTGTCGTTGTCATGAATATCCTTGATGCGTGCCCATTGCATGGTGGCGCCCAGTACTGGGGTGAACGCATGTGAACCCTGCTGCCAGCGCCAGCCAACATCCACACCGATATTGGCGCTGCGGGCTTTTACCTGCGCCACTTTATCTTTTTCATCACTGCTTATATTGCCGCGATAGTGACCGACGCTAATCGGCAGAGCCAGTTGCAGGCCATGCTGTGGCTGCCAGCTCAACATGGCATTGATACCTTGAGTATCAACCTGCCCGTGGCTGTTGCCGCTGGACTGTGAGGGCTCCAGAGTGAAGTGACCTTTACTGATCGCCACACTCAGTGCCAGCTGTCGTTGCTCATCTTCCGTCAGTAATCCACGTAAGCCTACCAGCCAGCCGTAATAGCGGTTTTCACTCTGGTTGTGATTAGCTTCGCTGCGATAGCGCTCATCAACGCTAAAACCCGAAATGAACAGGTCATGGCGACCATCCCGACCTGCAAGTTGTGCATCATAGATAAAGCGTGCTTGCAGATTTTCATCCATACCAAAGAGTGCGGCAGGCAGAGCGGCATAAGCTGGGATTTGTGGCTTAAGTCCTGGCACGGAGGGCGGCGGCGGGGGAGGTGGATTGCCATCGAGCACGGGGTCGATCAGATCCGGATCGGGTGGAAGCGGAGCAATCATCGAGCTCTGCAGCCGGTAAAACCAAAATAAATGGGGCCTGCTACCGGCAAGCTTTCCCTGAATATGCGGGCGATTGGCCGCCGGATTGAAATCATCATACCAGCTGTTTCGTGCGAAAAATTTCCCCACCATTTTTAAGCTGTCAGCGGCTGCATGTTTAACGTTATGCAACAGCGAATCGGAGTGGGGATGCTCGGATAAAGGCGCTAAAACCGCTTCGGTTGATGAGTGAGAAAGGGGGGGTACAGGAAGCGGTGGAATGTCTGAAGAAAAGGGTTTTATCTCTTTAGCATATAACGGCTCGAAGCTACAAAGTGCACCGATAGCCAGCGTCAGCTGAGTCAGGTTCATCGTATCTGGTCGATTTATGGCGAAAGGGTTTGCAACTTATAGTGACCTGTTAGTCGAGCTATTTAAGACCTGTCTTGTTTTGACGGGCAAAATGAATCGCTCGGCAGCTGATCACAGTTAACTGGTTACGTTATGGATGCGGCCGGCAAAATATGTGCGGCCAGCCGAATGCTGTTACTATCGCGCGTTTCCTTTTTCCAGCGGATAAACCATTCATGTTAAAACTCAAATTCATTGTGCCGTTGCTGATCATCATCAGTGCTGCGGTTTGGTGGCTGATGCCGCATTACAGCGATGGGGACAAAGGCTATTACATCGCCATTTTCTGTACGCTGACTCACGATGGACGCGGCAATACCGCGCAGGATATGCAGCAGATTATTGAAGGCAGTAATGCAGATTACGCATTGCAGAAGATTCATTTCCAACAGGGTTTGGCTGATCATCTGCAAGCGGTGTGGCAGGATTTGTCGCCAGAACAGCAGCAGCAGGCGCGGCAGGAAAGACTCTCCTGCCGCCGTTTGATGTCTGAGAAATTGCTACCGGGCCAGCCGGTTCAGTAATTATTGAACGGGCAGCGCAGGGATTAAAAGCTGCGCCGCCGTTTTAAGAAGCCGCTCAACACCTTCCCGCTCCCATATCGCAAAACGTTTCGCAGCAGAATCTGACGCCAATTTTGCGAGACGCCCCGCATCCGCTTGCACGTTACTTATTGTACTAATTGATATTTTTCGCAGTGCCGCGCAAAATACACACAGTCACATGGTGCAGCAATCGCTCGCTGAGCATGATGTTGGCACGCGCCTCACATCAACTCAGGAGCTTCACGGATGACACTCGCGATGATGAACACACACAAAGCCCTTAAAGCACTGCAGTTGGCCGGCGTCAGCGACCAACAGGCCGAAGCCATGGTCGAGATCTATACTGAGATGCAGCAGGATAATGCGTTATCTCGTGCTGATTTAATGAAGGCCGGAGAAGGAATTACAGGGAGCATTAAAGAACTGGATGTTCGACTTACCGGCGATATCAGAGAGCTGGATATTCGGCTTACTGGTGCGATTAAAGATCTGGATGTTCGGTTAAGTGGCGCGATTAAGGATATTGAGGAGCTGAAAGCTGACGTGAAACAACTCAAAGCGGATGTTGCCACGCTGAAAACCGATATGCGCTGGATCAAACGTTTGCTAATGGTGATGACCACCACGATGGTCATTGCAGCGATCAAATACATTTTCTCTTAGATCTTGTGCTCCTGCGGCAGGAGTACAGTCGGCTGTACTCGCAGCGCGGCGCGATTCACATTCCCGCACACGCGCTGCCAGCAAACGCGCTCAGCGCCGCGTAATTTGAAGCGGCGCACACTTATCACGAAGTAAAACTACAACACTGCGCTCCAGATCATCAGACTGGAGTCCAGCATGTTGGAAATTACGCCTGTCCCCGCGCTGACGCGCGCCATCGCGATTCTCGACTTTATTGCTCAGCACGGACCGTGCAGCGCCGCCGAGATCATTGAAACGCTGGCGCTTCCTAAAAGCAGCGCCTACCTGCTGTTCGCTGAACTGAAAAAACAGCGTCTGATCACTATTGATCGCAACAACAACTATTGCCTGTGGACGCGGCTGGTGGAGTTTGCCGGTCAGGCACTGCAGCGCATGGATATCCGCGATATTGCGCGTCCACCTCTGACACGTTTAATGCAGCAGACCAATCTGCTGTGCCACCTCGGCATCCTCGAGGGTGGTCACGCCTGTTACATCCTCAAACTCGAATCCGCCGCCACCATCAGCGTGCGCTCGCACGAAGGCAAAAGCCTGTCGCTGTATCGCTCGGGCATTGGCAAATGTCTGCTCGCCTGGCAGCAACCTGAAGAGCAGGAACGCATCATCAGCGGCCTGCGCTTTGTGGCGGTGACGCCAACCTCGCTGCGCAATGCCGACGCGCTGCGTACCGAGCTGGCACGCATTCGCCGTCAGGGCTGGAGCTTTGATAACGGTGAAGATTATCCCGATGTGCGCTGCGTCGCCGCGCCGATTTTCAATGCCCGCCAGCAGCTCGTCGCCGCCATTTCGCTGGTGGGCACCCGACTCGACATTGACGACGACAAACGCGATTACCTTGCTGGCCAGGCGATTGCCTGCGCCCGCGATATTTCCCGTCTGCTGGGCTGGCGTAGCCCGGCGGAAAAACACGCCTCGTAACCAGGAGAAGAGCATGTCCCTACCTAAAATTAAAACTGTCCGCGCCTACTTTGCCGGTGGCGCTACCGCGGATAAAGCAGCGGCTGGCGGCGATTACCACGATCAAGGTGCCAATCACTGGATTGACGACCACGTCGCCACGCCCATGAGCAAATACAAGCAGTATGAGCAGTCGCGTCAATCCTTTGGCATCAACGTGTTAGGCACGCTAATTGTCGAAGTCGAAGCCGATAACGGTCAAACCGGTTTTGCCATTACCACCGGCGGCGAAATGGGCTGTTTCATCGTGGAAAAGCATCTCAACCGCTTCCTTGAAGGACGCTGCGTCAGCGACATCAAACTGATTCACGACCAGATGATGAACGCCACCATGTATTACGCCGGATCGGGCGGCCTGGTGATGAACACCATTTCATGTGTCGATTTGGCGTTGTGGGATCTGTTCGGCAAAGTCACCGATCTGCCGGTGTACAAACTGCTGGGCGGCGCGGTACGCGATGAACTGCAGTTTTACGCCACCGGCGCACGTCCGGATCTGGCGCAGCAGATGGGCTTTATCGGCGGCAAAATGGCGGTGCAGTGGGGACCGCACGATGGCGATGAAGGCATCCGTAAAGAGGTGGCGCGCATCGCTCACTATCGCGAAAGTTGCGGCCCGGATTTCTGGCTGATGCTTGATTGCTGGATGAGCCAGGACGTCAATTTCGCCACCAGGCTGGCCCACGCCTGCGCACCTTATAACGTCAAGTGGCTGGAAGAGTGTTTGCCGCCGCAGCAGTTCGAAGGATACGCCCAGCTGAAACAGCAAGCGCCGCAGGGCATGTTGATCACCAGCGGCGAACATCACGGCACGCTGCAATCATTCCGCACGCTGGCTGAAACCGGCATCGATATTTTGCAGCCTGATGTCGGTTGGTGCGGCGGCCTGACCACGCTGGTGGAAGTGGCGGCGCTGGCGAAATCACGCGGCCAGCTGGTGGTGCCGCACGGCTCCTCGGTTTACTCGCATCACGCGGTGATCACCTTCACCAACAGCCCATTCAGTGAATTCCTGATGACCAGCCCGGATTGCAGCACGCTGCGCCCGCAGTTTGATCCGCTGCTGATCAACGAACCGGTACCGGTTAACGGTCGCATGCACAAATCGGTGCTGGATAAACCGGGCTTCGGCGTGGAGCTGAATCGCGATGGACTGAAGCGTCCTTATCAACACTAATCGCAGCGGCTGCGGCGACGCGTCGCAGCCCTGCGTGAGGGTTTACCATGGATAATCTGGTGTTAAGCGCGGTTAAAAAGAATCGCGCACGTCTTATTCCTTTCATGTTGATGCTCTACGTGTTGGCGTTTCTCGATCGCGCCAACATTGGTTTCGCCAAAGAGGCATATCAACTCGATACCGGCCTGAGTAATGAAGCTTACGCGTTAGGGGCTGGGATCTTCTTTGTGGTGTACGCGCTGCTTGGCGTGCCGGCCAATTTGCTGATGCGACGCTTTGGCGCGCGCAGCTGGATTGGCGGCACCACGCTGCTGTGGGGATTACTTTCGGCGGCGATGGCATTTGCTGATACCGAAGCCAAATTCCTGCTGGTGCGTACCTTGCTCGGCGCCGCTGAGGCGGGTTTCTTCCCGGGCATGATTTATCTGACCTCGCTGTGGTTCCCGCAACAGCAGCGCGCTAGCGTCATGGGGCTGTTCTACATGGGCGCGCCGCTGGCGTTGACGCTGGGTTCACCGCTCTCTGGCGCACTGCTGGAAATGCACGGCGTGCTAGGCCATCCCGGCTGGTTCTGGATGTTTATCATTGAAGGATTACTGGCGGTGGCAGCCGGCGTTTTCACTTTCAGCTATATCGACGACACACCGGCGAAAGCGCGTTTTCTCAGCGCCGAGGAGAAGCGGGCGCTGCAACGTCAGCTGGAGAGCGAAGAGCAGCAGAAGCCGACTTCACATCTGCGTGATGCGCTGCGCAATGGTCGCGTCTGGCAGCTCGCCATTATCTATATGACCATTCAGATTGCGGTTTATGGCCTGATTTTCTTCCTGCCTTCTCAGGTCGCAGCGTTGTTGGGCACCAAAGTCGGTTTCCTCGCCTCGCTGGTGGCGGCCATTCCCTGGGTGGCCGCGCTGTTTGGCACCTGGCTGATTCCGCGCTATTCCGACCGCAGCGGCGAGCGTCGCCGGGTCGCGGCGTTCACCTTGCTGGCTGCTGCCGTCGGGATTGGTTTGTCCGGATTGGTTTCGCCGCTGTTGGCCATCATTGCGCTTAGCGTCGCGGCGGTGGGTTTTATTGCCGTGCAGCCGGTGTTCTGGACCATGCCGACGCAGCTGCTTTCTGGCACTGCGCTGGCGGCGGGCATCGGCTTCGTCAATTTGTTTGGTGCTGTAGGTGGCTTCCTGGCGCCGCTGATTCGCGTAAATGCCGAAATGCACTTTAACAGCAGCGCTGCCGGATTGCTGGCGCTGGCGCTAATTGCCGCCATCGGTTCACTCATTATCCTCAGCCTGAAAGTGGAGCGTCAGTTGCCACACTCTCAGCAGCCAAGTCATTAAGTAAGGAGCAGCTATGCAGGATCCGTTAAATAATCCCTTCAAAGCCGGATTGGCGAAAGGCGAAACGCAGATTGGTTTGTGGCTGAGCAGCACATCGTCGTATCTGGCCGAAATTGCTGCCACCAGCGGCTACGACTGGTTATTGATTGATGGCGAACACGCCCCGAATACCGTACAGGATCTCTATCATCAATTGCAGGCCGTTGCGCCTTATCGCAGTCAGCCGGTGATACGGCCAATCGAATTCCAGACGGCACTGATTAAGCAGGTGCTGGATATCGGTGCGCGCACCTTGCTGGTGCCGATGATCGATACCGCTGAGCAGGCACAGGCGCTGGTGAAGGCGACGCGCTATCCGCCTTACGGCACGCGCGGTGTCGGCGCAGGCGTGGCGCGGGCGGCACGTTGGGGGCGCGTGGAAAATTATATGGCGCGCGCCAATGAAGAGTTATGCCTGCTGATTCAGGCCGAAAGCAAAACGGCGATTGATAATCTCGATGCGTTGCTGGAGGTTGAGGGCGTTGACGGAATCTTTATTGGTCCGGCTGATTTGTCAGCCTCATTGGGCTATCCCGATAATGCCGGGCATCCTGAAGTGCAGAAAGTGATTGAGCAGAGTATCAAACGCATCCGCAGCGCAGGAAAAGCGGCCGGTTTTCTGGCGGTTAATCTGGAGATGGCGGAACGCGCTATTCATTGGGGAGCTAATTTCGTTGCCGTCGGTGTGGATACCATGCTGTATACCGATGCGCTGGATAATCGGCTCGCGCATTTTAAAAAGAGCGTAAATGCGCTGAATAAATCGAGTTACTAATTGAGAAACGGATGGTATGCCATCCGTTTCTATTCAATTAAAGCGTTCATGAATTGGAATGAAGAGGTCTGTTGGCGTCAAATGGCGCCAAAAAAGAGTCAATTATTTATCAACGCATCGCACAACCAATTCGCGGCATATATTTATCGTTACGTACCGCGGGCGTGATAATTGCTTTATTGCGTTCGGTGGCGTTAAATCCCGCCTGACGGCAAAGCACACAGGGATCGCCACTTTCACGCATTGCAAGTTTGGCTTCCTCATCCAGCTGGCGCTTACGGCAATAAAGTGGCGTGCAGCCCAGCACATGTTTAAATGAGCGCGTGAAAGATTGCTGGCTTTCAAAATGATATTTCACTGCCAGGCTGATAATTGGCACATTGCTGTCTTTTAAGTCATTAATGCAATGAACCAGTTTCTTTTTTCGGATGTAGCGTGCCAGCGTCTCATTGTGATAACGGGCGAAGAGTTTCTGTAAATACCATTTCGAATAGCCAGACTTCAGTGCAATATCATCAATCGTTAAACGTTGATCCAGGTTAGCCATAATCCATTCGGTTACCGAATCAATTACCCCTTCATTATATTTTTGCTGTGTCATCATAGTCCTCCATTAACAGTGGCAGAGTGTAATTTAATTAATCTTTCCAATCTGCAATTAATGTAAAGTTTTCTGGTTATTTGGCTGTTTTAATATTTGTCATCAAGACCGGTCTCGGTTTTCGTGAATTTACAGGTTTTCATGTTGTGATGGTGTTGAGTATTTATCGTAATAACGGGCGTTATTATTAACTCAGATTTTTCATCGCTTCGCGGCGCTTAATAGTAAAAGGTGTGCTTTCTGGCGGCACACCTCATCAATACTTAACGCGGATTAACGTGCCACACTGAAGGTTTTCACTGTTGAGGAATCACCTAATGGGTTTTCGTTTCAAGCCAAAACAGTCACTTGCCGTGATTCTGGCATCAGTGACATTAGGCGCTGTTGCTCCGGCGCTCGCCGCCAATGTGTATGGTGAACAGCTCGAAGGCTTTAACTATCCCTATCCGCTGCAGCACTTTAACTTCTCCTCGCAGCAGCAAGCGCTAAGTATGGGTTATATGGATGTCAAACCTACGCAGCAGGCCAACGGTGAAACCGTGGTGTTGATGCACGGCAAGAACTTCTGTGGCGCAACCTGGGATGACACCATCAAAGCGCTGAGTCAGAAAGGGTATCGCGTCATCGCGCCAGATCAAATTGGCTTCTGCAGCTCAACTAAACCAGCTAACTATCAATACACCTTCCAGCAACTGGCACAGAACACCCATCAACTGTTGCAGCAGCTGGGTATCGACAACGCCATTATGGTTGGGCACTCGACCGGCGGCATGCTGGCGACGCGTTATGCGCTGATGTATCCCAGACAAACGCAGAAGCTGGTGCTGGTCAATCCCATCGGCTTAGAAGACTGGAAAGCCAAAGGCGCGCCGTGGCGCTCGGTGGATCAGTGGTATCAGCGTGAACTCAAGCTGGATGCGGCGGGCATCAAGAAATATGAACAGCAGACATATTACAGCGGCCAGTGGAAGCCGGAGTATGACAAATGGGTCGATATGCTAGCCGGGCTAAACAGCGGGCCAGGCCACAAGAAAGTGGCGTGGAACTCGGCGCTCATCTACGACATGATTTTCACTCAGCCGGTGTATTACGAGTTTAAAGATCTACGCGTGCCGACCACGTTGATGATTGGCACCGCAGATACCACGGCGATTGGCAGTGATATCGCGCCGCCGGAAGTGAAAGCAAAACTCGGGCATTACAATGTATTGGGTAAGCAGGTGGCGCAGCTGATTCCCGGCGCACGCTTAATCGAATTCCCGGGCATGGGGCACGCGCCGCAGATGGAAGAACCGCAGACGTTTAATCAGGCATTGATTGACGCTTTGGCTGACAATTAACCGTAGGGTCGCCATTCATGGCGTAATGCTCGTCAGTTAAGACATGAAAACCCGTAATTACCGAGCGCACACATTGTAGCGGCGCAATTCATTGCGCGATAAATCGCGCCGCTACGGAAGGTGCGGTGATTTGATACGGCGCTTAACTGATCGGCATTACGCCATTCATGGCGACCAACATCAACTCAGCTTCTTTTTCCCGTTCTTAGCGGCGTACATCCGTTCGTCGCTACCTTCCAGCAGCTGTTCCAGCGATTGCGGATGATCGGGATCGAACTCAACAATGCCCGATGAGAAGTGCAAAGCGTAGCGGCGCTCCAGATTCTGGGTTTGCTGTTGCAGGAAACCATCAAAGCGCGCCAACACACCTTCGGCATCGGCTTGCTGCAAGCCATTAAACAGCACCACAAATTCGTCGCCGCCCAAACGGGCAAAGATATCCGCATGGCGGAAACTCACCTTCATGGCGTTGGCAAAGTCCATTAATGCGCGGTCGCCTTCGCGATGACCGAGCGTATCGTTAATGGCTTTAAAGCGATCGAGATCGAGGAAAGTCAGGCTGGCCGGTAACTGCTTCAACTGGCACTCATTCAGCGCCAGCTGGCCGAGCGTCATAAAGCCACGGCGGTTGGTGATTTGCGTCAGTTCATCGGATGTTGCGGTCTGGAACGCCACCAGCTCCGCTTCCGCCATTGCGGCTAAATCACGCAATGTATGGATATCATCCGCATCGAACTGGCGCGCATGATGATCGATAATGCACAAGGTGCCGACTTTCGCACCAGCCGGCGTGCGCAATGGGCAACCGGCGTAGAAACGCACCGGATTTTCGGCATTTTTAACCAGTGGATTATCGAAGAAGCGCTCGTCATCAAGCGCGTTTTCTACCACCATCACATCATCCTGCAGCACGGCGTGGCCACAGAAAGAGGTATTGCGCGGTGCGGTGATATCGCTTGAACCCGCAGTGGATTTGAACCACTGATGGTCCTCTTCCAGCAGGCTGACCAGCGCAACGGGTACACCAAACAAACGACGGGCAAGGCGGGTTAAACGGTCGAAACGCTCTTCGGCAGGCGTGTGCAGAATGTTGAGCGCACGTAACTGGGCCAGACGATGTGACTCGTCCGCAGGCAGTGCAGGTGCTTTCATCGCGTTACTCTTATTAATTATGGAATTACAGAAACACTGGTATTTAAGCCACAAAGGCTGAAAGCGCCTGGCAACGGTATGCGATGTCCGATGCCAGGCGTAACGATAATCAGAGCACTTTTTGCTCAGCGAGATCAAGGGCAAAATAGCTGAAAATGAGATCCGCGCCGGCACGTTTAATCGCGCCAAGGCTCTCCAGAACCACATTACGTTCGTCGATGGCACCCGCCTGCGCGGCGAATTTGATCATCGCGTACTCACCGCTCACCTGGTACGCAGCGAGCGGCAGTGTGGTGCGTTCGCGGATATCGCGCAGGATATCGAGGTAAGCGCCAGCCGGTTTTACCATCAGAGAATCTGCACCTTCCGCTTCATCAAGCAGCGACTCGCGCAGCGCTTCACGGCGGTTCATCGGATTCATCTGGTAAGTCTTACGATCGCCTTTCAGCGCGGTGCCTGCGGCTTCACGGAACGGGCCGTAGAAGGAGGACGCGAACTTCGTCGAATAAGACATGATGGCGGTATCGGTGAAGCCGGCGGCGTCGAGCGCCTGGCGAATGGCTTTCACCTGGCCATCCATCGCGGCAGAAGGAGCGATAAAGTCTGCGCCGGCTTGTGCCGCAACCACGGCTTGCTTGCCGAGGTTGATCAGCGTTTGGTCGTTATCGACGCCGTGATCGCACAGCACGCCGCAATGGCCGTGGCTGGTGTATTCGCAGAAGCAGGTATCAGACATCACGATCATTTCTGGCACGGTGTCTTTGCAGATACGCGACATACGCGCCACTAAACCGTTTTCATTCCAGGCATCGCTGCCGGTGGCGTCGGTGTGGTGGGAAATACCGAAGGTCATCACTGAACGAATGCCCGCTTTGGCAATACGTTCAATCTCATAAGCTAAACGTTTCTCGGGGATACGCACCACGCCCGGCATGGCGTTAATGGGCACATAATCGTCCACGCCTTCTTCAACGAAAATCGGCAGTGCCAAATCGTTGATGCTGAGGTGAGATTCCTGGAACATTTCGCGCATTGACGCGCTTTTGCGCAGCCTTCTTGGGCGCTGGATCAGATTAAATTCAGACATGCTCTACAACTTATGCAGGTTAAAAAAGTGGCAATAGTTTACCCCTTTTCGCGGCTGCGCATGAAGGATTGTGTGCGGAAACGAAAACTCCCGCCGGGCGGCGGGAGTAGGGAAGATTACTCGTTGATGTCCGGATGCTGCTGCACCAGGTTTTTACGTTTCGCCTCAAGCTTGGCGATCTCGTCATCAATATCTTCGATTTTCTGCTCGATGTTGTCGTGATGCTCCTGCAGGATCTCACGTGCTTCATCCATGTCCGACGCGGCTGGCGTGGCACCGCGCAGCGGCTTGTTGGCGGTCTCTTTCATGAAGATACCGGTAATCAAACCAATCACCGCGACAACCATCAGGTAGTAAGCCGGCATATACAGATTGTTGGTGGCTTCCACTAAATAAGCAGCGAATGTCGGCGTTAGACCGGCAATCAGCACCGAAATATTGAAGGCACTTGCCAATGCGCTGTAGCGAATGTGGGTTGGGAACATCGCAGGTAGCGAGGATGCCATTACACCGGTAAAGGCGTTTAAGATCACAGCCATCAGCAACAGACCGGCAAAAATCAGACCCAGCACGCCACTGTTAATCAGCATAAAGGCCGGAATCGCGAAGGCAAACAGGGCGATACTGCCGATGATGACAAACGGACGACGGCCAAAGCGGTCACTCAGCATGCCCATTACTGGCTGCACAAACAACATACCCATCATGATAGCGATGATGATCAATACGCCGTGATCTTCCGAGTAGTGCAGGTTATGTGACAGGTAACTCGGCATGTAGGTCAACAGCATGTAGTAGGTCACGTTGGTGGCAATCACCAGACCGATACAGGCCAACAGGCTTTTCCAGTGTTTGGTCGCGATCTCTTTAAACGACACTTTCGGGCCGTCGCGCAGACCTTCACGGTCGCCTTGTTCCAGCTTGTCAACGTGTTGCTGGAACGCCGGCGTTTCTTCCAGGGCATGACGCAGATACAAACCGATAATGCCGAGCGGCAGCGCAATAAAGAATGGAATACGCCAGCCCCACTCGAGGAATTTCTCTTCACCGATAATGGTAGAGATCAGCACCACGACGCCCGCACCGAGCACAAAACCGGCGATGGAGCCGAAATCAAGCCAGCTGCCCATAAAGCCGCGCTTGCGGTCAGGCGAGTACTCGGCAACGAAGATCGATGCACCGGTATATTCACCGCCGACCGAGAAGCCCTGCGCCATTTTTGCCAACAGCAGCAGAATCGGTGCCCAAATACCAATTGAGGCATAGGACGGTATCAAGCCGATACAGAAGGTACTGATCGACATGATAACGATGGTAATAGAAAGGATTTTCTGGCGACCATATTTATCGCCCAACATGCCGAAGAACAAACCACCGAGTGGACGAATCAGGAACGGAACTGAGAACGTACCCAGTGCAGCAATCATCTGTACACTTGGAGAAGCATCCGGGAAGAACACCTTACCCAGCGCGTAAGCCACAAAGCCATAAACACCAAAATCAAACCATTCCATCGCGTTGCCCAGCGAAGCCGCGGTAATGGCTTTACGTAAACGGGAGTCATCGATAATGGTGACATCATCAATCCCGATAGGTTTTACACGCTTCCTACGTAGTTTCATGCAGATACCCTGTATTGGAATTCGAAAAATCCTCAACGCTGCGGACTCAAACAATGCCAACAGTCCGCGGCGTTGAGAAAATTAAAGCATAGCGGGGAAATAACGCTTTTTCCCTGCCCTGCCGGGCAATTATTAGGAAAGTAATGATTGCCAACCGCGACAGAGTATACCGATTTTGTGTGATATTTGTCATGTTCTCACCATTAACTGGCTATTTTTTAGCTAATGCTGTGGCCTGTTAGCGCTTAAAACGCGTCGAAAAAAGGCCACAATTTCACGCAGCGATTTGCAGTAAGCGTGCGCCATCTCGCGAAACTACATATACTTGCGTGAGTTGCTTTTTTGGAAATCAGGTTTCATATGGCGCGCTTTGTTTTATTTGCCAAAAGTCTCTGTTTTGATGCCGACCAACAGGTGTTTTATCCACTCAATTCTCCCGCTCAACGCGTGGCATTAAGTCCGCTGCAAAGCGCGGTATTACGTCGCGTGCTCAATGCCCAAGGCAAGCTGGTGCGTAATCAGGCATTGCATGTGCTGTTTCAGCGCGAACCTTCTGAGATCCCCTTTGCCGATCGCTTAACGTTGACCATTGCTGAGATCAATCGTCTGGCGCAGCAGGCGCACGCGCCAGGTGCACTGGTACATCAGGTGCCGCTGATTGGCTGCGTGCTGGCCGAGCAGGTCGATGTCGAATCCTTCAATGAGGTAGCTACGCCTGCTGCTGAAGCTGAAAAGCCGGTCACGGTGCAGCCCGAACCTGCTGTGAAAGCGGTCGCCGTGAAGAAAAAATCCTGGCTGTGGCGTGGCGTGCTGGCGGGATTATTACTGCTAAATGTGGCGCTGGCACTGATTATCCGTCAGGAGTTTGCGCCAACCGAACATGATGGCATGCAATTTAAATTTTATGGTCAGGAAGCGCAGACGCAGGTCTTTATCAATGAAAGACTTTCTGCCGATTCTTTTGTCGTTCAGGATGCTATGCGCCGATTCCGCGAGTTAAAACCGCGCCTGCCGGATGGCTCAGTCCCGCCGTTGCTGTACATCAACCGTTCACGCATTCGTGCCTTCAGCAGTGCTTTCCTTTGCCTCCAACCCATCGAGCAAAAGAATAATGGATGTATTTCATGGTTGATATCTAATCAGGAGCTACCTGATGCGTAAGTCATTACTCACATTGGTTGTTATTATTGCGTTCATTCTTCCCTGGGCGTGGGTGCTGTTGGTCCGCCCAACCGTTGTGGTACCCGAATGGTGTGATGTTCCCTATCGCATTGATAATGAAGGGAAGCCAACGGGTACGCTGGATGCGACGGTACGCACACGTTTTAAAGCGGATGGTAGCGGCGCATCAACGCTAATCGGCACGGTGACATTGCCGGATCGTCAATATCGTTTAAATCGCGTTTCTGTCAGTAGCTGGCATCGTCAGGGCGATTTTATGCTGGTGAATACCCGTAAAGTGCAGGCGATGGCCGATGATACGGTGCCCGAGCCACTCGCTGCGCAGATACTTTTCACCTCGGCGCGAGAATCCCACAGTGATTATTATCAGATGTATCAACTCCCCAATGGCGATCAAATAATCAATTATTCTGGTATGCCGCGGCTTTATTGCCATACCTGATTGATGCGCAAATAAATAAGAAAAATTTACCATTAAGCGAGGCGGCAACCTCTGCTTGCCAGCTCCAAAACATTGGGTAATACTCTGCCGCCGTGCTTTGGTGGAGTGTTCATGTCGAGGATAAACGCCCATTCTTTTAAGAATCCCTGGCTGTCGATGAGCGACAGTGTAGAAAGCAATCTTATCAATCTTGTGCCTGCGGCACAGCGTACGACTGCCGTTTCCATTAGCTCGGTGGCGTGGATTAACTGTGGCGAACGAACCGATGCGCAGCTGGCATTATTGGCGCAACAACCCGATGAACTGCTGCAGCGCCTGAAAAGCTGGCGTCAGGCCGGATTACTCTCCCGCCAGGCGACCGAGAGCTTGCGTCAGCTGCAACGGTTGACGCAAACCAGCATCGCATGTAACCAACCCATCACGCAGCTTGATGAATATCAGCAGTTGGTGGGGCAGTTAACGCCGACGCTGGAGCGCATTAATCAACGTCTCAATGCCCAGCGCGATGTGCCGAATGGCGCGCTGGCGGAAGACAGCCTTGAAGTGGCGCTGCGCATTGCGGAAAAACGGCGCGCAGGCCGTTCAGAGCAGCGAGCGCAGCGGCGCACCCGTTAACCATCCCTGAATATCTTCCACCGCCTGCGTGAAGTAGGTGCGATAATTGCTGTCGGCGACATAGCCGAGATGCGGCGTCGCCAGCACGTTCGGCAGCTGACGCAGCGGATGATCGGCGGGCAGCGGCTCCTGTTCAAACACATCTAATCCCGCACCGGCTAACTGACCCGATTGCAGCGCGGCGATCATCGCCTGTTGATCGACAATGCCGGCGCGCGATGTGTTAATCAGCAGCGCGCCGGGCTTCATCTGCGTCAGCGCCGCTGCATCGATTAAATGGCGTGAGCGCTCGCTCAATACCAGATGAATGGACACCACATCGCTGCTACTGAGCAGCGCAGCCAGCGATGGCGAACGTTCTGCGCCACACTCGGCGGCACGTTCGGCGGTTAAATTCTGGCTCCACGCACACACGCGCATCCCAAACGCCTGCGCCACTTTTGCCATCTCGCCGCCGATTTTACCCAATCCAAGTAATCCCAGCGTTTTGCCCTGCAGGCTCATGCCAACGGTGTGCTGCCACGCGCCGTTGCTGCGCAGCGCCTGATTCTCCGGCACGATATGGCGCGCCAATCCCAGCAACAATCCCCACGTCAGTTCCAGCGGTGCCGCGCTGCTGCTGGCGGTACCGCACACCGCGATATAGCGTTCCGCGCAGGCATGTAAATCGATGGAGGCATTACGCATGCCGGAAGTGACTACCATTTTCAGATTGGGCAAGCGGCCAATCAGCTCGGCGCTGAGCGGCGTGCGTTCGCGCATAACCACCAAAATATCGGCGTGCGCGATGCGCTTAACCAATTCATCCTGGTCGGCGAAATGTTCAGTCAGGGAAGTGGTGTGCACCAGCGGGGCGAGAGACGCCCAATCGGCAAGCGACTGGGCGACGTTCTGGTAGTCATCAAGAATGATACAGTTCAGGCTCATAATGTTCCTCAACGAGAAGTGGCTTGTGCCCTTGCTCGCTGAGCCAGGCACGCAGCCGGTCATTATCCAGCGGACGGGCATAATAGTAGCCCTGAATAAATATCACACCACGCTGCCGCAGGTACTCAAATTGTGTTGCGGTCTCGACGCCTTCGCCCAGCACATCCAGTTCCAGCTTGTGGCACAGATTAATAATCGCATCCAGCACCGGCGTTTCCACGTCGAGGCCTTCAATGGCATTGATAAAGCCGCGATCGATTTTCAGGTAGTCCAGCGGGAAGGTGAGCAGGTAGGTCAGTGAACAGTGGCCGGTACCGAAATCATCAATCGCCACCTTCATGCCCTGCGCGCGCAAATGACGCAGTTTACACGCCACCTTTTCACCCTCTTCAATCAGGCTGCGTTCGGTCAGCTCCAGCGTGATGCACAGCTGTTTATCTTTGATGCGCTCAGCAAACAATTCAATATCGGCCACGAAATCGTCATGCTGCAGATGCTCCGCCGCCAGATTCAGCCCGAGGTGAAATCCGGGCTCGACCTGCCAGCTCTGAATATCTTCGGCCATCAACTCCAGCAGATGCTGCGTCAACGGCACAATCATCCCTTCGGCTTCAGCGGCGCTGATAAAGATATCCGGACGAATCATCACGCCGTTGGGCCGTTGCCAGCGCAGTAAGGCTTCAACACCGGCGCAGGCGTGCAAGGTATTGCTGTATACCGGCTGATAATGCACTGAGAACTGGCGGGCGCGGATAGCGCGACCAATCTCATCGTGCCAGGAAATACGGCGACGCAGCCAATTGGCGGTGAGGATCATCAGCAAAATCGAGAAAATCGCCGCCATCGGCAGGAAGATGAACAGCGCCTGACGCCAGGCTTTGAGCAGCTCAGAAGCCGGAACGGTTACATTAACGGTGATGGGATAGCGGCTGGAGTCGGCCTGAAAAGATTCACTTTTCATATACAGCTTTGGCTGCATGTCAGCCGGTCCGCTGGCGATCACTGCGCCACCGCTAAATTGCAGGCTCATGTGGTAACCGCGTGAACCGCCAATGGCGTTCATGAAATCCATCAAATATTGGCCGTCGATGACCGCCCAAAAACCGCTGGTATCGGGAAGCTGACGCATAAACACCACCGCCGGACGATTCGGCACGCCAACCGTTCCGTGCACCGAAATGCTCCACCAGGCTTTGCCGGTTATCGGCGGCGGCTGCATCATCATCTCGGTCAGGGTGCCATGTCGCAGGCCAAAGGCGGACGAGCAAATGATGTCATTGCCTTTCAGCATACCAATGGATCGAAAATAGGGATTGAGCGTACCGGCGCGCTGCAGCTGATCTTCGATTTGTGCACAAGGCTGGTACTGATACTGGCGCATCTCAGTGATCATATCCCAGGCGTTGTCACTCATCTTTTCAGCCTGAGTGATCAAGGTATTGGCGGTTGAGATCTGCTGTTGGCTGACGGTGTGACGCGCTTCGATGGCCGTACAAAGGATGCCGAGCACCAACGGCAGCAATCCGGCACAAACGATTAAGACCCAATCAAAATCGTGATGTCGTTTTTTCAGTGGCACCAGACAATCCTCAGTCGGTTTAAGCTGCGCTTGCGGCGTCAGCAGCATACCATTTTCACAGGGCTGTGTAGGGTAGCGATTTAAGAATAAACCGGTCTGATACAGGTCAATGATCAATCTCACTTTGCGTTTAATGACATTGTTTTGCCGTTATTGGCATTTCCCAGCGGCAAAAACGCTATGCCACGATGTTAGGTAAGCACATTGACCTGAAATGAGGAGCGGAAATGAGCACGGAAACCCTGGATATCACATCATTACGGCAGCGCATCAGCGAAGGCGAATGGCAGGCGCGCATCAAACTGGCGCAGGCTTATCATCTGGCGGCGAAGCTACGCTGGACCGACCATATTTACACCCATTTTTCCCTGCGCGTACCGGGCGATCAGCCGCACTTTCTTATCAACGCTTTCGGGCAAACCTTCGATGAAATCCAGGCGGAAACGCTGGTTAAAATCGACATCGACGGCAATATTATTGACGACCCAACCGGGCTGGGAATTAACCTTGCCGGGTTTGTTATTCACAGTGCGATTCACCGCGCGCGGCCAGATGCCCATGCGGTGCTGCATACGCACACCGCGGCGGGCATTGGCGTTTCGGCGCAGCGAAACGGCCTGCTGATGATTTCGCAACACAGCACGCGTTTCCATAATCGCCTCGGCTATCACGATTACGAAGGTATCGCGCTGGATCTCGACGAGCAGCAGCGCATCGTTGCCGATCTCGGCGATCTTAACGCGCTGATCCTGCGCAATCACGGCCTGCTGACCAGCGGCGGCAGCATTGAAGAAGCTTTCTACAACCTCTATTACCTCGAGCGCGCCTGCCAGGCACAGTTGGCGGCACAATCGGGTGGCGCGGATCTGATCATTCTGCCGGACGCCGTTTCCGAGAAAGCCGCGCAGGCGTTTGATAACAGCATCCGTAATCGCAAATATCAGCTGCACTGGGATGCTTACATCCGCCAGCTCAACCGCAACGCACTCTGAGAATCTCCCCGATGAAATGGCTAAAACCGGTAGTTTCTGCGCTGCTGCTGTGCGCGGCGTTTGGCAGTCAGGCCGCGCCTGATTTGAGTAAAGTCACGCTGGTGCTGGGCGATCAGGCACGCAATCTGCGTTCGCTGATCGAAGCGGCAGATGTCATGAAAGACGCGCCTTATCACTATCGCTGGGCGAATTTCCAGGGCGCGGCGCCGCTGTTTGAAGCGCAGCGTGCGGGTGCGGTCGATACCTCGTACGCTGGCGATTTGCCGGTGCTGATGGCGGCGTCGGGCGGCGTACCGCTGAAGATCATCGCCACCAACGTCGGTGACGCCGGTTCGAACGGGCTGATCGTCCCTGCCGATTCGCCGATCCACAGCGTGAAAGATTTGGCTGGCAAGCAGGTTGTCGTCTCGTCGGCGCGCGGCAGTATCTCGCAGCACTTGCTGTATGAGGCGTTGGAAGAGGCGAAAGTGCCACGTGATACGGTGCCGGTGCGTTTTGTGTTGCCAACCGACGCCAGCGCGGCGTTTAACTCCGGGCAGATTACCGCATGGGCGACCTTCGATCCCTATTTAGGTATTGCGGAAAAGCATGGCGCGCGTCTGCTGCGTGACGGCAAAGGGCTGACAACCGCGCTGTCGTTTGTCACCGCCACGCAAAGCTCGCTCGACGATCCCGCGAAGCGCGCGGCGATTGCGGATTTCACGCATCGTCTGGCCAAAGCGCGCGAGTGGGCGCTGGCGCATCCGAAGCAGTATAACGAGGTGTATGCGCAGTTAACGCGCCTGCAACCGGCGGACGCGCAGCAGATTACTGCGCGTATTTCCCACGGCGTACGTGGCGTGACGCCGGATGATGTGGCGAAGGTGCAGAAGGTGTCGGACTTGTTTAGCGAGTTGAACATCCTGCCAAACAAAGTTGATGTCCAGGCGATTACCGACAACAGCGTGTTTCAAACGCAATAACGTAAAATCACGCCGCTACGGCATGCACTGAATCTGTAGCGGCGCAATTTATTGCGCGACCTTGAGTGAAAGAGCCTTAACGCGCCCGTTTACCCGGCCGTCCATTACCCAACATAATCGCCAATCGGCTTCCGCCCGGCGTGGTTTCCATCAAAATCTTGGTCACGCTGGTGAGCGGCACCGACAGCAACATGCCGACCGGACCCAGCAGCCAGCCCCAGAAAATCAACGACAGAAACACCACCAGCGTCGAGAGTCCCAGCCCGCGCCCCATCAATCTTGGCTCCAGCATGTTGCCGAACACCATATGAATCGCGCTGAACAGCGCCGCCACCAGCATGGCGTCATAAATATCATTTAACACCAGCGCCTGAATAAATGGCGGAATACCGGCGATGATCGGGCCAATGTTGGGGATGAAATTGAGGATGAATGCCACCACGCCCCAGAACAGCGCGAACTTCACGCCGAGCAGCAGCAGCGATAGCCAAACGGCCACGCCGGTAATCAAACTCACCAGGGTTTTCAGTGCCAGATAGTGCGTCACACCTTTCAGCGCACGGTGCAGACCGGCGATGCGGATTTGTGGATTAACCATCGCATTGCGCATCTTGTACGGCAGATGACGCACTTCAAACAGCATAAACACCACGGTGAGGATCAGCAGCAGGACGTTGGTCATCGCGCCGGACAGCTGTTTCAGCACCGATGTTGCCATGTCCATCACCACGTTGGGATCGAGGCGCGCAGCCAGCGCTTCGGTAGAGATGTTGATATGAAAACGCGCGGCAAAATGTTGCACCACCGCCAGTTTCTGCTCCAGCATGGCGCGGATTTGCGGATAGGTATCGCTGAAGTCACTGGCCGAGCTAGCGAGTACAGCAATGAGTAACAGTACGACGATAAAAATCACGGTGATCACCAGCGTAATCGCCAGGCCACGTTTGACGCCGCGTCGCATTAGCATCGTAACCAGCGGATTGAGCACAATAGCTAAAAAGCTGGCGAGTAAGAAGGGCACCAGAATGTCCGAGGCGGCGCGAATGCCCGCCAGAATAATCACCAGCATCGCCAGTTTTACCAGGATGTTCTGGCCAATTTTTTCCTGAAGCAGGTTATTCATTCTCTCTCCTGAGACAAAATTTCTCAGGAGAGTGTAGTTGATGGAAATTAACCATCTGTTTTTTAAGATAAAGAGAAATCCGGATCGCCGTGCCGTAGGGGCGCCATTATTATCATCACCGGGCATGACGCCGCATCAGCACCGTGGCCGCCAACATCAAACTCAAACTGGCGCAAAGCGTCAGCGTGGCCATCGCCATACCTTGTCCCACCGAGCCCTGTTCGAACTGACGCCAGATAAAGATCGCCACGGTTTGCGTGCCTGCCGGAGCCAGCAGCAGCGATGTCACCAGCTCGCGCGACGCTACGGCAAACACCATCATCATCGCCGCCAGCAAGCTGGGCGCGACTAGCGGCAGCACAATCAGACGCAGCGCCTGCACACGTGATGCGCCGTGCACGCGCGCCGCCGGTTGCAGCGTGGGTGCCAGCTGGCGCAGCGCGCTACTGACATAACGCACCGGCCACGGCAGCAGCAAACAGCTGTACGACAGCAGCAGAATAAACATCGTGTTGTAGGGCGAAACCGGCCAGAAACCGCGGTTCCACAGCAGAATCAACCCCACGCCCACCACCACGCCGGGCATCGCCGCAGGCAGCAGCGCCAGGCCATCCATCATTGCCAGCAAACGGGTTTTCCCTTCTGATACGCGCCAGGCGATCAGAAAACCCAGCGCGCCGGTCAGCAGCGCCGCGCCGAGCGCCAGGCCAATGCTGGTGGAGAAGGCCGCCAGCGCATCGCCTTGCTGGCTGAACAGCGCGCCGAAGTGGCGTAGCGTCAGATTACTCAGATGTAATCCGCCGGAGAGCGTATTCAGTAAGCCGCTCAGGGTCATCGCGCCGAGCGGCAGCACCACCGCCAGCAGCACGGTGACAGCAAACGGCAGCAGCATTAAGATTTGTAAGCGTCCCGCATGCGCCAGTTCCTGACTCACCGGTTTGCCACCAACCGCCGTCACATCGCTGCTGCCGGTCAGTTTGCGCTGCAGCAGCCACGCCGTGAGCGCCATCAGGCTCAGCATCAGTGACAGCGACGCCGCGCCAGGCAGATCGATCGGCCAGTCGGCGAGTTTGGTTTCAATACCGACGGTCATCAGCGTCAACTTTGCCTGCGCACCGAGCGCCGCAGGCACGCCGTACTCCTCAATCGCCAGCGTAAACGCCAGCAGCACGCCGCCCGCCAATGCCGGTAAGGTGAGCGGCAAGGTGATGTGCCAGAAGCCGCGCCACGCCGATGCGCCATGCACGCGCGCCACCCAAGCGAGACGTTGCCCGCTGGCCAGCAGCGAACGCGACACCGCGAAATAGACCACCGGAAAGATGTTCAGCGTCATCACGCCAATCATGCCGCTGCTGCTAAACAGCAGGCTGTCGAAGTTGATGCCGGTGAGTTGTTCGATATACCCGTTGCGTTGCAGCGCCAGCGTCCATGACAGCGCCACAATATAGGGCGGCGTCAAAAAGGGGATCAGAAACAGCAGATCCCACAGCGCCGCGCCCGGCAAGCGGAACAGGCCGCGCAGTGCGCCGAGCGGCAAGCCCAGCAGCAAACTGCACAGCGCCACGCCGCCGCCGATTTTCAGCGTGCCCAGCCACATCGCTGCCAGTTGCGGATCGTCCAGCAGCGCCGGAAAAGCACTAAAAGCGCCGCGCCAACTGCCTTCACCTAAGTAGGGAAACAACGCTTGCAGCACGATAAACAGCAGCGGCAGCGCCACCAGCAGCAATAACGCCAGCAGAATCACGCCATTCAGGGCATGCGACATCGCTTACTGTCCGAACAGGGCGCCAAAGCGCTTTAGCACCGCCGAACGTTCGCTGCTGCCATCCTGATTAGTCGGCAATAACTTGATCTCGGTAAACAGCGGACGTTGCGCTTTGATATCGGTACGCGCCGGCATCAGCCAGGCTTTCGCCACTTGCTCCTGACCTTCATCTGACAGCACGTAATCAACGAACTTTTTCGCATCGTCTGGGTGCTGGCTGCTTTTCAGGATCATCATCGGACGCGGCGCGACCACGGTACCGTTTTCCGGGAAGATCACCTTCACGCTCTCGCCCTGCGCGATGTTGTTATAGGTGACGTAATCGACCGCGCCAAACACCGCCGCTTTCGCGCCTTGCAGCACCGGCGTCACCGCCTGCGCGTTGGGGCCGCTCATCACCATGCCGTTGGCTTTCAGCTGGTCAAACAGCTGCCAGGCTTTTTCGCCTTCGCTGTTTTGCAGGCCAATCAGCAGATCGAGTGACGCGCCAGACAGCGCCGGATCCGGCGTGGTGACGTTATCTTTGAAGGCGGGCGCGGTGAGATCCTGCCAGGTTTTCGGCTCTGGCGTGTTGCTTTGCGTATTCCACACGATGCCGAGCGCGGAAATGCCCTGCGCGACATAGTTGGCGGTTTTGAACTGATTCGGCACCTTCGCCGCGTTGGCGCTGTTGAACGGCAGCAGCCAGCCGCGCTGTTGCAGATCTTCGGCGGTATCCCACGAAGCCGAGATCAGCACGTCGGCCTGTGGATTGGCCTGTTCCGCTTCCAGACGCGCCATCACTTTGCCGGTGGTGGCCTGGAAAATATTCACTTTGATGCCGGTCTGTTTTTCAAATCCGGCGGCAAGGCTTTTCGACAGCGAACCCGGACCGGCGGTGTATACCGTCAGCGCCTGGGCGTCGTTGATCATGATGGCGGAAGTCAACATCATCGCGCTGATGGCTCCTGTTTTAACTGACTTGAGAGATGGCATTGCAGTCCCCTGAGAGGTGAGTAACGGAAACAATCTGGCCCTGCGCCAGGTGAATGATGCGGTCGGCCAGCGTGTTGGCTTCGTCGCGATCGTGCGTAACGTAAACAGCGGTGATGCGCGCCGTGCGCAGCAAATCCGCCATGGTGTGAACCAGAGTTTCACGCAGGTCTCGGTCGAGGTTGGAGAGCGGTTCGTCGAACAGCAGAATGGCCGGTTTCGCCACTAGCGCGCGCGCCAGCGCCACGCGCTGCTGCTGGCCGCCTGAAAGCAGCGCCGGTTTGCGATCGCCAAAATCCGCAAGGCCCACCTGCGCCAGTGCGGCATCGGCCTGTTGCCGCGCGGCGGCTTTTTTCATGCCGCGCATGCGCAGCGGAAAGGCGACGTTTTGCGCCACCGACATGTGCGGCCACAGCGCGTAATCCTGAAACACCATGCCAAGGTTACGTTTTTCCGGCGCATCGCAGTGGTGCGGCGATGCCACGCAGCGTTGGCCGATCCACAGTTCGCCGGCGGTGGGCTGCAACAAACCCGCCAGCAGTTTCAGCAGCGTGCTTTTGCCACAGCCGCTCGGGCCGAGCAGCGCCAGAATTTCGCCTGCGGGAATGGTCAGGGAGAGATCGTGCAGAATAGTCAGGTTATCCACCGACCATCTGAGATTTTTCAGTTCAATAGGCAGCGCGGCATGCGTCATCGGCCACCTCCCGCGAAGGCGTGAGCGTTACGCACGCGCGCCTGAGAAATCAGGGGCGTCATCAGATTGTTATCCTCTTTGGGATTTGATTGGGGGCGAGTCTACGAGCGCGATATGACGAAATGATGACCATAAAACTGGGCATTTCACTGATGCGGATAAAACCAAATGGCGTATAGTTATCCTCTTGTTATAAAAATTCCGTCACCCACGAGCGCAATCACTCATGCCTGACTCGCCTGCCGCCGCACCTGAACACGGCCGTTTTCGCCTCAATTTACTGATCCTTTCCATCGTGAAGTTCAACTTTGCCAGCTATCTCACCATCGGCTTGCCGCTGGCGGTGCTGCCCGGTTTTGTCCATGACGGACTGGGTTACAACGCCTTCTGGGCCGGATTGGTGATCAGCCTGCAATACATCGCCACGCTGCTCAGTCGCCCACACGCGGGACGCTATGCCGATATGTGGGGGCCGAAAAAAGTGGTGGTGCTGGGGCTGGTGGGATGCTTGCTGAGCGGCATCTGTATTTTGCTGTCGGCGCTCAGCGATGGGCAGGGCGTGCTGAGCCTGGTGCTGCTGTGTCTGGGGCGCGTGATTCTCGGCATCGGACAGAGTTTTTCCGGCACCGGTACGTCGCTGTGGGGCGTGGCGCGCGTCGGTTCGCTGCATATTGGCCGGGTGATTTCGTGGAACGGCATTGTCACCTATGGCGCGATGGCGATTGGTGCGCCGCTCGGCGTGGTGATTTTCCGCAGCGGCGGCTTGCTGCTGCTCTCCAGCATCATCATTGCCATTTGTGTGCTTGCAATTGCGCTGGCGCTGCCGCGCGCATCAGTGAGAGGCAGCAAAGCCAAGCCGCTGCCGTTCCGTGACGTGCTGAGCAAGGTGTATGGTTTCGGCCTGATTCTGGCGATGGGTTCCGCCGGGTTTGGCGTGATCGCCACCTTTATCACGCTGTTTTATCAGGATAAAGGTTGGGATGGTGCCGCCTTCGCGTTGACCATGTTCAGTGCCGCGTTCGTCGGCACGCGTCTGCTGTTTCCGAATGCCATCAACAAGCTCGGTGGTTTGCGCGTGGCGAGTATCTGCTTTGCGGTAGAAGCGATGGGCCTGTTTCTGGTGGCCGGTTCATTCGACCCGTGGATGGCGAAGATGGGCGCGTTCCTCACCGGCGCGGGTTTCTCGCTGGTATTCCCGGCGATTGGCGTGGTGGCGGTGAAAGTGGTGCCGCAGCAGAATCAGGGCAGCGCGCTCGCTACTTATACGGCGTTTATGGATTTATCGCTGGGCATCACCGGCCCGATCGCCGGTTTCATCATGAGTTATGCCGGGGTTTCGCTGGTCTATTTCCTCACCGCACTGCTGGTGTGTTTAGCATTGTTTTGTACGCTGAGGATGATTAAGCGGATGCCGGAAGAGCCGATGGTGGAGGTTAAGGAGAACGCGTAGTTGTTCTCGGTGAATCCGATATCCCCTAAATAATTTACGTCAGAGCAAGGCGGCAAGATTGTAAGTCCCCAGGAGCTTACATTTGTAAGTGACTGGGGCGCACAATCGCGGCCAACGCAGCTATCACGTAAATTATGACGGGGATAAAAAAAGGCCTCCGACCGAGGCCAACACTAACAAAAGTGCCTTGTTTAGACACAGATAAGGGTTCGTTTTCAGGCTTGCAGCAACTCAATGCTGTAGCGAATTTGGCGCTCAATGTCTGCTGGCTTCCACGTCTCCAGCGCGGATGAAAACGGCTCAAAGGCATACACGCCTTTATAGCCCAATATCTCCAGACGTTTCACCTGCGCCACGCTGTTCAGCACATCGCGGTCACTGAGCATGATGCGTTGTTCATCGGTCAGTTGCGCCGTTGGGCGGGTATCTTCCACGCCGGATAAATGCACCAGACCAATATGGTTGATATCAATCTCCTGCGGGAACTCGTTTTCGGCGTTCTCATACAGGTGATGATGGAAGGTATCGAGCAGCACCTTAAACGGGACTTTTGCTTGCTGAATCAGTTGCTGCGTCTGCACCGCCGAGCGCAGCGAGCTGACCGGGAAGCCCAGCGGTTCAACCAGCCCCTGAATGCCATACTTTTCAAAGCGCGGCGCCAGTACCTGCAGCGCTTCCAGCGTCTGCTGGGGCGAAATCTCAATCCCTTCATTGAGCGGACACATCACCAGCGCTTTTGCGCCGATGGCCCGAGCTTCCTGTAGCAGCGCGTCGGCTTTAACCAGCAGCGACTCATCGGCACGGTTAAACGGATAGAGCGCGTTAATCGTCACGATTTCAATGTGGTACTTATCCGCTAGCGCGCGCAGCTGCGCCGCGCTGAGATCATCGGTTACCTTGCCGCTCTGCATGTCATTACGCAGTTCAACCTTGCTCAATCCCAGGCGTTGTACCAGCTGAAAGAAGGCTTCCAGCGTTAGCCTGGGCGCAATTTTACGGTTAATACAGAAACGGGTCGGATCGATGGCCATGTGCGGCTCCTGTAAACGGATACGGATTAGGTGCTGCAAAGAGAACATTTATTTCATTGTTATTGAATTATGAAATATCAGATATTGGATCTGCCTCGCAAAAATTTCATATTTCGTTTCGCGTTGCATGGGGAAGCTGGATTTCAGACATAAATTCGGTGCGGGCAACGGCTTAGCGGCAGAGCGGTTTGGTGAGCCTTTAGCACCAGCAGTGCAGCGCTACGGGCTGATTGACACCCGGCTGTCAGCGCAGGCGGAAAAAATGCGATCCATGCCGCTAAAAGGAAATTTTCTAAAAAGAAGTATTTGAAAAATTCATTTCATTACGATAGCTTCATAGCACGCTTTAAGTATTGCCTGCACACGCAGCGTCGCGGTTCGAACGGGCTATCTGCAGGGAACTTCACATCTAAGAGGCAACGACATGACTATCGTAGGAAACTTTATCGGCGGCAAAATTACCCACAGCGCCAGCAATGAAACCATTCCCGTGTACGATCCGGCGACCGGCAAAGTCGTGCGTGAACTGACGCAGAGCACCGCTGCTGAAGTGGAAAAGGCGATTGAAGTCGCGCATGCCGCCTTCCCGGAATGGTCGAAAACCGCGCCGTTGCGTCGTGCCCGTGTGATGTTCAACTTTAAAGCGCTGATGGAAAAACATCGCGAAGAGCTGGCGGCACTGATCGTGTCTGAGCACGGTAAAGTGTGGTCCGATGCGCTGGGTGAACTGACGCGCGGTATCGAAGTGATCGAGTATGCCTGCGGTATTCCGCATCTGATTAAAGGTGAGAACTCACCGAGCGTGGGCACCGGCGTTGACAGCTATTCGCTGATGCAGCCGGTCGGCGTTGTCGCCGGTATCACACCGTTTAACTTCCCGGCGATGGTGCCACTGTGGATGTTCCCCATCGCGCTGGCGTGCGGCAACACCTTTATCCTCAAGCCACCGGCGCTGGATCCTTCCGCATCTGTGCGCATGGCCGAACTGCTGAAAGAAGCGGGCCTGCCGGATGGCGTATTCAACGTGGTGCATTCGTCTAACGAAGATGCCGAGCAGCTGTACAAAGATCCGCGCATCGCCGCGGTCAGCTTCGTGGGTTCTTCCGGCGTAGCGGAGCACATCTATAAAACTGCCAGCGCCCACGGTAAACGCGTGCAGGCGTTTGGCGCGGCGAAAAACCACGCCATCGTGATGCCCGATGCCGATCTCGATGCCACCGTGAACGCCATTATGGGCGGCGCGTTTGGTTCAGCGGGTGAACGCTGCATGGCGCTGCCGGTTGTGGTTGCCGTGGGTGATGACACCGCAGACAAACTGATTGCGCGTCTGACGCCGCTGATCAAAGCGCTGCGCGTCGGTCCTGGCATCCAGAAAGGTGCCGAAGAGAATGAAATGGGGCCGGTGGTTTCTGCTGCGCACCAGAAGAAAGTGCTGGGCTACATCGACAAAGGTGAGCAGGAAGGCGCGAAGCTGGTGGTTGATGGCCGCGGCATACAGGTTGCTGGCCATGCAGAAGGTTACTACGTTGGCGGCACGCTGTTCGACAATGTGACGTCGGATATGACTATCTGGTGCGAAGAGATCTTTGGGCCGGTGCTGAGCATCATGCGTTCCAGCGATTACGACAGCGCACTGCAGCTGGTTAACAGCCACGAATTCGGTAACGGTAGCGCCATCTTCACCAGCAACGGCCACACCGCGCGTGAGTTCGTGCAAAACGTCGAAGCTGGCATGGTTGGCGTTAACGTGCCGGTTCCGGTTCCGATGGCGTTCCACAGCTTCGGCGGCTGGAAGCGTTCGGTATTTGGTGCGCTGAACGTGCACGGTCCAGACGGCGTGCGTTTCTACACCCGCATGAAAACCGCCACCGTGCGTTGGCCGAGCGGCCAGCAGACCGTATCTGAGTTCAGCATGCCGACGCTGGGCTAATTTCGCTCAACAAGGAGGAACAGGATGTCTCTGATTTCGAAAGCGCAAAAACCCGACAGTAACGGCCGCATCCAGCACGTCACGCCGGAAAGCGCGGGCTGGGAATATGTCGGCTTCGACGCTTATCTGCTGAAAAAAGGGCAGAGCCTGAAGCTGAGTAGCGGCGACAAAGAGTTGTGTCTGGTGCTGGTAGCGGGCTTTGCATCGGTGAAAACCCGCCATGCGGAGTTCCCAAATCTCGGCAAGCGTCTGTCGCCGTTTGAACGCATTCCACCTTATTCGGTGTATGTGCCGCATAACGATGAAGTGGAAGTGTATGCGGATAGCGACCTTGAGCTGGCGGTGTGTAATGCACCGAGCAGCGGCAACCTGCCGGCGCGACTGATTGCGCCGGAAGACGTTGGTGTTGAGCAGCGTGGTAAAGGGCGTAATCAGCGTCTGGTGCACAACATTCTGCCGGACAATAAAGAGGCCGACAGCCTGCTGGTGGTGGAAGTCTACACCGACGAAGGCGCGACCAGTTCGTACCCCAGCCACAAGCACGACCAGAAAAACAGCCCGGACGAAACCTATCTGGAAGAGACCTACTATCACCGTTTCGATCCTGAGCCAGGTTTCGCCATGCAGCGCGTTTATACCGACGACCGCTCACTCGACGAGTGCATGGCGCCGTATAACCGCGATGTGGTGACGGTGCCGCGTGGCTATCATCCGGTGGCAACCATTGCCGGGTACGATAACTACTATCTCAACGTGATGGCGGGTCCAAAACGTCTGTGGAAATTTACCTGGGAGAAGGATCACGCCTGGGTGAACAGCGACCAGTATCCGCGTTCGTAGATTGCACATCAATGTAAGAAGGGCAGCCAGGTGGCTGCCCTTTTTTGTTAGCTGGTCGACTCTGCGAAGAGATTATTCGCTGGGCACGTTGTTGTTCAGCGCCAGCGACACGGCGAGCGTCTGTGCCAGACACAGCGAGGCGACCTGCGAACGGAAGCCATCCACTTGCGCTTCACGCACCACAAAGCACACATCGCTGAAGGCGGCCAGCGGGCTGACCTGGCTGTCGGTGATGGCAATCAGATGCGCGCCACGTTTGGCACCCAACTCAACCAACTCCACCGCTTCACGCGCGTATGGCGAATAGCTGATGGCGATCACCACGTCTTTCGGGTTCACCATGCTCAGCTGCTCGGTGAACATGCCGCCGAGGCCGTCGATCAGGAACGCACGACGCTCCAGATGGCGCAGCGCATACACCAGATACGATGCCACGCTGAATGAGCGACGCAGGCCGATGATGTAGATGTTCTCGGCTTCATCGAGCATTTTCACCGCGCGGTTGAGCTGGTCCGGATTCACCTGCATCGCCAGCTGTTGCAGCGCCTGGCTATTCACCATGGTGAAGACATTGAGAATTTCGGCCGGGCTCTCAGGTGAAGTGGCGCTGTCGTCAGTGGCGGTCTGGCGGAACAGACGTGCGCGCTCGGTATAGTTAACGGTTTCTTCCATCAGGTGCTGACGGAAAACCTGTTTCATTTCGTTGAAGCCGCTGAAGCCAAAGGCGTTGGCAAAGCGGATCAGCGTCGAGGGCGGCACATCGGCATGTTGTGCGATGGAAGCAACGGTATCGAAAGCGATGCTGTTACTGTTATCAAGGATATAACGAGCCACCTGCTTCAGGCGTTTGCTCAGCGTCTCATAGCGACGACGGATCTCGTCCTGTAACAAGGTTAATTGCGTTGGATTATTGGTCATTACTTCGGCCCGCTAGAAAAGAAAATATGGCTGGATAATGAGCGCTATAGTACCAGATGGATGGAAAATTTCATTTGTTTGACATCATCGTGACGCTTATTTCATCGGTTTATGAAATGCCTCACAGAATATGCAGGTTTTCCCCTTACCCTAACCCTCTCCCGCAAGCGGGCGAGGGAACCGTCTTGTGCGGCTTAGCAGATCGCGTTCAATACTCAACAGTTGCTGGATCGGTCCCTTCTCCCACTTGTGGGAGAAGGTCAGGATGAGGGCCAGCGAGCATAATCAAAAAAGCGGCCAATTGGCCGCTTTTTCCCAGCTAACTTCGCACTTAACCGCGTACAGCGCGCCAGTAGCCGATCAAGCGCAGGTAGTTCCCTTTCACGGTCTCAACCAGCGCTGTATCATCCAGCTCGCCTTGCAGCCACTGGCGTGACGGCTGGCCGAAGATGGTGCGACCTACCGCGAAACCTTTCACCCACGGCGCTTGCGCTGCGGCGGCGAAACCGGCTTTCAGCGTCTCTTCCGGGGCATCGAGGCCCAGCAGCAGAATGCCGCGGCAGTGCGGATCGTTCTGCTCGATCAACCCGCTGATCGCCTGCCAGCTTTCGGCAGACAGCGGCGGCAGTTTCCACCAGTCTGGCTGAATGCCAAGGCTGTAGAAGTGGCTCAGCATGTCGTAATAGTAGGATTCGTTACGGTCCGGATTGCTCTCCGGCAGAATCAGCTCCAGCAGCAGTTCGTGCCCGCTCTTGTTACAGCCATTCCACACATCGAGCACCAGCTCATCCTGCTCTTTGCGCAGTTCCGCGCTGTCGTGCGGATGGTAGAACACCAGACATTTCACCACGTGCTCGGCTGGCCAGTCGACCAGCTGTGAGCCGATGTTGCCGTGTTCAAGGCGCAGCGGACGTGAACTTGGCAGCTCAATTGGACGCCCAATCCACCAGTTTTTACCGGTAATCGCGTTCAGCGCTTTCTGGCCGTAAGTGGTATCCGCGAGGATGCCGCTCTTTTCATTCAGGCCGGCTTCATTGGCCGCTTCTTCTGCGGCACGCAGCAGCAGCAGTTTCAATTCTGGGATGCGCTCTTCGCTGACGCCCGCTTCGCGCGCCATATCAGCCAGCTGTTTGCGATGGTCGAAGGCGAACACATTCAGCTCTGGCCACTGCTGTTTACGCGTGGTGACGCGATGCAAGTGATTGAGACGTACATCAAGATCCGGACGTTTCACCTCTTTATCGCGGCTTAGGAAATCATCCAGCTCTTCTTTGGTCGGCATCGCCGGTGCACAGCCGTGGCGCGAAACCACCAGCGCGCCACAGGCGTTCGCGTAACGGCACGCTTGCTCCCAGCTTTCATCATTCAGCCAGCCGCGCAGCAGGCCAGACATAAAGGCATCGCCCGCACCCAGCACGTTCAGCACTTCAACGCGCACGCCGCTCTGCAGTTTGGTCTGTTCCCAACTATCCGGGATCTCACCCTCAAACACCACGCAACCCAGCGGACCGCGTTTGCACACTAATGTGGCCTGGCTCGATTTACGCACATTTTTCAGCGCGGTCAGCGTATCGGTGCTGCCACCGGCGATATGGAACTCTTCTTCCGTTCCGACCACCAAATCGAAATAGTGCAGCACTTCCTGCAGCTGTTGCGTCACTTCGCCCGATTCAATGAAACGCGTTTCGCCGTCGCCGAGTGAGGTCAATCCCCACAGCACCGGACGATAATCGATATCCAGCGCGGTGCGCAGGCCGTTGCGTTTGGCGATATCCAGCGCTTTCAGCACGGCAGCGCGCGTTTGCGGATGCGAAAGGTGCGTGCCGGTGACGGCGACCGCGCGTGAAGAGGTGATGAAATCTTCGTTAATATCTTCCGGCACCAGCCCCATATCGGCGCAGTTGTCGCGGTAGAAGATCAGCGGGAAGCTCTCTTCATCTTTGATCCCAAGGATCACCAGCCCGGTCAGGCGCTGCTTATCGGTAATCAGGCCATCGGTATTGCAGCCCGCACGTTGCAGCTCTTCACGCAAAAAGCGGCCGTTATGCTCGTCACCTACGCGCGCCAGCATCGCCGATTTCAGGCCCTGGATCGCCGTACCGTAGGCCACGTTGCCGGAAGACCCGCCGAGATATTTGTTGAAGCTGGTCATATCTTCCAGGCGTGATCCAATTTGCTGACCGTAGAGGTCGACGGCGATGCGTCCGATACAAATCACATCAAGCCGCTTCTGTTGTGTACTCATACCTATTGTTTCCTTCTGTGATAAGCAGACACTGCGGGCGCTGCCGCCCAACGTCGAGCGCTTTGCTTCCGGGTTCTCAAGGTGCCTGATTGGCTTTGGTCGCAGTATGAGGAATAAAAATTCCAAATTCAATATGAAATGAAACATCCATCACGATTTTGTGAGCCAGGTAAAACTCTGACCAGCCCGCAAAGCAGCGTTGGAATCTTTCGGAGTTTCAGTGATAGTCAGGCTTGTGAGCCAGGTCTCAGGAAAGTGCTGGCGAATCAAGGAAGCTACTGAAGTGAAATGAAATTTCGTTATGACCTGCAAATGACCTGTTACTGTTCCACTTTTCCCCCTTTCGCGGCTTGCGCAGCCCACGTTTCATTGCTGAATTTGATCTCCATCGCAAAATGAAATGTTTCTTCTGTAATCGTGTTTTATGAAAAAAATATTTGTTTATAATCGCCTCACGTTTCACTTAATCCGCGGGCGCCGTGAACGGCAGTTTTTACCCGAACCGCGATGTACCTCGCCGCAGGTACCAGCATGTAAAGGAAGAAGCATATGGGCACAATCAGACTCACCACGGCACAGGCGCTGGTAAAATTTCTCGATAACCAATACCTGAACGTTGACGGCGTTGAAACCAAATTTGTGAAAGGCATTTTTGCCATTTTCGGTCACGGCAACGTGCTGGGATTGGGACAGGCGCTGGAGCAGGACAGCGGCGATCTGGTGGTGCATCAGGGCCGTAACGAGCAGGGCATGGCGCACGCCGCCATTGGCTTTGCCAAGCAGTCGCTGCGTCGTCAGATTATCGCCTGTACCTCATCGGTCGGTCCCGGCGCGGCCAACATGATTACCGCTGCTGCCACCGCGACCGCCAACCGCATTCCTTTACTGCTGCTGCCGGGCGATGTATTTGCCACGCGCCAACCGGATCCGGTATTGCAGCAGATTGAACAGAGCCACGATCTCAGCATCAGCACCAACGACGCGTTCCGCGCGGTGAGCAAATACTGGGATCGCGTCAGCCGCCCGGAACAGCTGATGACTGCCTGCATCAACGCCTTGCGCGTGTTGACCGATCCGGCAGAAACCGGCGCGGTGACGATTGCGCTGCCGCAGGACGTGCAGGGCGAAGCCTGGGATTTCCCGGAATACTTTTTCCAGAAACGTGTGCATCGTCTGGATCGCCGCTTGCCAACTGCCGCGCAATTAGAAGATGCGCTGGCGCTGATTGCGCGTAAACACAAGCCGCTGATCATTGTCGGCGGTGGCCTGAAATATTCCGATGCCGGGGATGCGCTGCTGAAATTTGCTGAGCGCTTCAACATTCCGTTTGCCGAAACTCAGGCTGGTAAAGGCACCATCGTTTCCGATCACCCGCTCAATGTCGGCGGCGTGGGCGAAACCGGCTGCCTGGCGGCCAACCTGCTGGCGAAAGAGGCCGATCTGGTGATTGGTATCGGTACGCGTTACACCGACTTCACCACCGCGTCGAAATGGATTTTCCAGAATCCGGACGTCAGCTATCTGAACCTCAACGTCAGCAACTTCGACAGCTACAAGCTGGATGCGGTGCAGCTGCTGGCGGATGCGCGTGAAGGTTTAACCGCGCTGGAAAGCGGGCTGCAAGGTTTCGAAAACCATTGGGGCGACCAGATTGAGCTGTCGCAAAGCAAGCTGTTGAAAGAGACGCAGCGCGTCTATGCCGCCACCTATAACACCGACGATTTCATTCCGGAAATCGCCGACCACGCCGATCGCGAAGCGCTGTTTGCCGAGTTTGAGCGCCTGACGAAATCGGTGCTGACGCAGAGCAGCGTGCTGGGCACCTTAAACGAGCAGCTCCCAAAGGATGCGGTGATCGTCGCGGCAGCGGGCAGTCTGCCGGGCGACCTGCAGCGCGTGTGGCGCACCAAAGATTACAACTCGTACCACGTTGAGTACGGCTACTCCTGTATGGGTTATGAAGTGAATGCCGCGCTTGGTGTGAAGCTGGCGCAGCCGCAGCGTGAAGTCTACGTCATGGTTGGCGACGGTTCGTTCATGATGCTGCACTCCGAGCTGGTCACGTCCATTCAGGAAGGGGCGAAAATCAACGTGGTGCTGCTGGATAACATGACCAACGGTTGTATCAACAACCTGCAGATGGAACACGGCATGGACAGCTTCACCACCGAGTTCCGCTTCCGTAATCCGGAAGGCGGCAAGCTGGATGGCGGCTTTGTGCCAGTGGACTTCGCGGCGATCGCCGGCGGTTACGGCTGCAAAACCTACCGCATTACCACGCTGGAACAGCTGGAAGCCGCGTTGATCGACGCGCAGAAGCAGACCGTTTCCGTGCTGTTCGACATCAAAGTGCTACCAAAAACCATGGTGCACAAATACTTCAGCTGGTGGCACGTTGGCGTGGCGCAAACCTCTACGTCAACGCGCACGCAAGAAGTGGCCGACAACCTTAACGTGCATATCGAACAAGCACGTAAGTATTAATACCTCTTTTAGGCCGGAGCTCTCCGGCCTTGTTTTACCCTAACTTATCCGACTCTACAGGTGTAATTATGACGCTCAAACTCGGTGTAATTGGTACCGGTGCAATTGGTCAGGAACACATTCGTCGCTGCAATAACGTTTTGCAGGGTGCCAAAGTGGTGGCGGTTTCTGATATCAACATAGAAGGCGCGCGTGCTGCGCTGCAACGTCTGAATATCGAAGCCGAGGTGTATCAGGATGGTCATCAGGTGATCAACTCGCCGGAAGTCGATGCCATTCTGGTGACGTCCTGGGATCCGACCCACGAAGAGTTTACGCTGGCGGCAATCGCGGCCGGCAAACCAGTGTTCTGTGAAAAGCCGCTGGCGCTGAGCGCTGAAGGTTGCCGTCGCATTGTGGATGCCGAGATCAAACACGGTAAACGTCTGGTGCAAGTGGGCTTTATGCGCCCGTACGATGCCGGCTATCGCGCGCTGAAAAAAGTGATCACTGACGGTGAAATCGGCGAACCGCTGATGCTGCACTGCGCGCACCGCAACCAGAGCGTCGGCGAGAATTACACCACCGACATGGCGATCACCAACACCCTGATTCACGAGCTGGACGTGCTGCGCTGGCTGACCGAAGACGACTACAAAACCGTGCAGGTGGTGTTCCCGCGCACCACGTCGAAGTCTCATGCCAATTTGAAAGATCCGCAGATCGTGCTGTTCGAAACGCAGAAAGGTATCCGCATTGATGTGGAGATCTTCGTTAACTGCGCGTACGGCTACGACATTCAGTGTGAAGTGGTGGGCGAAGAGGGCATCGCTAAGCTGCCGGAGCCTTCGGCGATCCAAACGCGCAAAAACGCGCGTCTCGGCGTGCCGCTGCTGACCGACTGGAAAGACCGTTTCATTGATGCTTATGACGTTGAGCTGCAAGCGTTTATTAATGACGTGAAAGACGGTCAACTGACCGGACCTTCTGCCTGGGATGGTTTTGCTGCTTCCGTGGCCGCCGATGCCTGCCACAAAGCGCAGAATAGCGGTGCGATTGAGCCGGTAACCATGCCGCCGCGTCCGGATTTCTACGCCAAATAACTGAGCTGTGCGCTAAATACTCCTCGGCGGCTCAGCGGCCGCCTCTGTGAATCAGGGACAACACCATGAACAAAGACAACGTTAAACTGGCGATCGCGCCAATCGGCTGGACTAACGACGACATGCCAGAGCTGGGCAGCGAAAACACCTTCCAGCAAACCGTGAGTGAAATGGCGCTCGCGGGCTTTACCGGCAGCGAAGTGGGCAGCAAATATCCGCGCGATCCGGCGATTCTCAAGCCGATGCTCGATATCCGTGGCATTCAGATCTGCAACGCGTGGTTCAGCACCTTCTTCGCCAACGGCGACAAAGCGAAAACCATCGACGAATTCACCAATCACATGAACTTCCTGCATGCGATGGGCGCGCGCGTGATTGGTTGCTCCGAGCAGAGCAAAAGTATTCAGGGCACCATGCTGGCGGTGCTGGAGCAGAAGCCGATTTTCAGCGATGAAGAGTGGCGCTTAACCGCGGAAGGCTACAACGAGCTGGCGGAGATCGCCGCGAAAAAAGGCATGCGTTTGACGCTGCACCACCACATGGGCACCGGCATTCAGACGCCAGCCGAGATTGACCGCTTTATGGAATCGACCAATGAGAATGTTGGCCTGCTGTACGATACCGGCCACATCTACTATTCCGAAGGTTCACAGCAGGCGATGCTGGATGTGCTGACCAAATATCTGCCGCGTATTTTCCACGTGCATCTGAAAGATGTGCGCGACAGCGTGGTAGCCGAAGTGCGTGAGAAATCGCTGTCGTTCCTGGATGGCGTGAAGAAGGGGACTTTCACCGTGCCGGGCGATGGCGTGATCGATTTTAAACCGGTGTTCAAAATCCTCGATGATTACGGCTATAAAGGCTGGATGGTGGTGGAAGCGGAGCAGGATCCGGCGCTGGCCAATCCGTTCGAATATGCGGTAAAAGCGCGTAAATACATCCGCGAGAATGCGGGGTTGTAAGGGCAAATGCGCGCAATGCATTGCGCCGCTACGGGATGTGCACGCATTCGTAACGGCGCGATTTATCGCGCTGTTTTCCATAAAAAAAGGCCGTTATCCCATCAGGATAGCGGCCTTTTAATTGGCTGAGATTATGACGCTAACGACAACGCCGGTTTCTGTGCGTTGACCGCCAGCCACTCGGCAATGCGCGCCTGCTCGGCTTCGTTCAGCCACATACCTTGTTTGGTACGACGCCAAATCGCATCATCCAGCTCGCGTACCCATTCGTTTTTCACCAGGTAACGCAGCTCGGCTTCGTAGAACTCGTGACCGAAGTTTTCACCCAGATCGTCGATGCTCTTCGCGCCTGCCAGCAGCTCTTCGGTGCGGCTGCCGTAAGTCCGCGCAAAGTGACGCGCCATCCCTTCGCTAATAAACGGATAGCGACGACGCAGGCTGGCGGTGTAATCCTCGCGTGAACCGGAGAAATCCCCGCCCGGCAATACCGCGTTTTTGGTCCACGCCGGGCCGATATTCGGGTAGTATTTGGTCAGTTTCTCCAGCGCATGTTCCGCCAGCTTACGATAGGTGGTCAGCTTGCCGCCGAACACGGACAGCAACGGAGCCTGGCCATTGTCGTCATGCACATCCAGCGTGTAATCACGGGTGATGGCCTGCGGCGAATCTGATTCGTCATCGCACAGCGGACGTACGCCCGAGTAAGTCCAGACGATGTCATCTTTGCTCAACTGCTGTTTGAAGTGTCCATTGAACACATTCAGCAGGTAGCTGATTTCGTTGTCATCGATCTTCACGTCTTTCGGATCGCCTTTGTACTCCACGTCGGTGGTGCCGATGATGGAGAACTCCTCCATCCACGGAATCACAAACACGATACGGTTATCTTCGTTTTGCAGGATATACGCCTGCTTTTCGCGATGGACGCGCGGTACCACGATGTGGCTACCTTTGATCAGACGAATGCCGTACGGCGATTTCAGCTTCAGGCCATCGTCGAAGAACTCTTTTACCCACGGACCGGCCGCATTGACCAGACCTTTGGCGCGCCAGGTGTAGGTTTTACCGCTGTCGATATCTTCGGCTTCCACCATCCACAAACCGGCTTCACGCCAGGCGCGGGTCACGCGCGTGCGGGTGCGTACTTCGCCGCCCTGTTTTTCCACTTCCTGCGCATTGAGTACCACCATGCGCGCATCATCAACCCAGCAGTCAGAATATTCGAATCCGCGCGTGATCTCCGGCTTGAGGGCCGAATCCGCGCCAAAACGCAGGCTCTTACTGCCCGGCAGCGTGGTGCGTTTGCCGAGGCGATCGTACATAAACAGGCCCATGCGGATCATCCACGCCGGACGCAGATGCGGACGGTGCGGCAGACGGAAGCGCATCGGGAAGGCGATGTGCGGGGCCATTTTCAGCAGCACTTCACGTTCTGCTAACGCTTCGCCCACCAGGCGGAATTCATAGTGTTCAAGGTAGCGTAGGCCGCCGTGAATCAATTTCGAGCTGTTGGAGGAGGTTGCACAGGCCAAATCCCGCGCCTCCAGCATCAGCACCGACAGTCCGCGTCCTGCAGCGTCCACTGCAATGCCGGCTCCGTTAATGCCGCCGCCGATCACGATCAGGTCTTTGGTTTCCACGTCATCTCCTCCGATGTTCGGAATAGTTCTAAAATGTTCGTTTTCGAGCGTAATAATAATCGGAAACCAACATCTACGCCAGCGGTTAACTGAATAAAAACATTTTTGCGTGATATAGCTAACATTCCGACAGGAAAAAAATCACATAACCACAGGACTTGTCAGGTTATCGCGGCGCGTTCTCAGGTTAAACTAGGCGCTAATTGTGATGAAGTAATGAGAGACACCATGGAAACCTTCGAGTGTATTAATGTCCTGCAGGCGCAAGAGCATCTGGCACAAGGTGCGCAGCTGGTGGATATCCGTGATCCGCAGAGCTTTATGATGGGCCACGCGGCGGGCGCGCAACATCTGAACAACGATAATCTGGCGGATTTCATCGCCAACGCTAATCAGGCTTTGCCGGTGCTGGTGATGTGCTATCACGGCAACAGCAGCAAAGGCGCGGCGCAGTTCCTGCTGGGCCAGGGATTCAGCGCGGCGTACAGCATTGACGGCGGATTTGATGCCTGGCGCGCGGCATTCCCGGCGCAGGTTGCCCTCGGCGACGCCTGAGCCCATCGCATAAGGAAGGAGATCACCGCATGATGCGCATTACCCAGTTCAATAATCCGCGCATGGCGCAGGCGTTTGTCGACTACATGGCGACTCGCGGCGTGACGCTACGCATTGAGCGCGAAAGCCACTTTGTCATTATGTTGGATGACGAAAGCAAGCTGGAGAGGGTCGAAAACGAACTCGCGCAGTTCGTGCGCGATCCCAACCATCCGCGCTATCAGGCGGCCAGCTGGCATAGTGGCAACACCGAAAGTGGCTTGCGCTACGAGCGCACCCACATCTGGGCGAGCATTCGCGAACGCGCAGGTCCGCTCACCATGACCATGATGATCGCCTGCGTCGCGGTATTTACCCTGATGCAGATCGTTGGTGATGATGTGGCGCTGGATTGGCTGGCATGGCCGGCGGATTCTTCGCAATATTTCCAGGTGTGGCGCTGGTTTAGCCATGCGCTGCTGCACTTCTCGCTACTGCATATCCTGTTCAACCTGATGTGGTGGTGGTATCTCGGCGGTGCGGTCGAGAAGCGTCTCGGCAGCGGCAAGCTGTTTGTGATTATGCTGATCTCGGCGTTGCTAACCGGCTGGATGCAGGCCAAGTTCAGCGGCGTGCTGTTTGGTGGCTTGTCGGGCGTGGTTTACGCGTTGATGGGTTACTGCTGGCTGCGCGGCGAGCGCGATCCCGAAAGTGGTATTTATCTCGAGCGCGGCCTGATTGGCTTTGCGGTCGTATGGTTGGTGATTGGCTGGTACGGCGCATTTGGTCTGTCGATCGCCAACGCCGCGCACGTCACCGGCTTGCTGGTGGGTTTAGCGATGGCATTTGTTGATACGCGTAAGATTACGCGTCGTTAGCAGCACCAATAAAAGAAGCGGCCACGAGCCGAGGAGAGAGATGTGAAGCAGACGCAACGTCATGACGCCATTATCGATCTGGTCCGGCGTCAGGGATATGTCAGTACCGAAGAGCTTGTTGATCACTTTGAAGTCAGCCCGCAAACCATTCGGCGTGACCTGAACGACCTGGCCGATCAGAACAAAATCATGCGCCATCACGGCGGGGCGGCGCTGCCGTCCAGCTCAGAAAATACCGCATGGCAGGATCGTAAAATGATGTGGTCGGCGGAGAAAGCGCGCATCGCCGAGCGTGTGGCGAGCCAGATCCCTGATGGCGCCACGCTGTTTATTGATATCGGCACCACGCCGGAAGCGGTGGCGCATGCGCTGCTCAATCACAACAATCTGCGCGTCGTCACCAACAACCTCAACGTGGCGATTCTGCTGATGGCGAAAGCGGATTTCCGCGTGATTATTGCCGGCGGCGAAGTGCGCACGCGCGATGGCGGCATCATGGGCGAAGCGACGCTGGACTTCATTTCGCAGTTCCGCCTCGATTACGGCATTCTCGGCATCAGCGGCATTGATATGGATGGTTCGCTGCTGGAGTTCGATTATCACGAAGTGCGCACCAAACGCGCCATTATCGAAAACTCGCGCTGCGTGATGCTGGTGGTGGATCACTCGAAGTTTGGCCGCAATGCGATGGTCAACCTCGGCAATATGAGCCTGATTGATTACATGTATACCGATCAAAGCCCGCCGGCCAGCGTGCTGAAAGTGATTGAACAGCACGAAGTTCACCTCGAACTTTGCTAATGCCGTAGCGGCGCAATTTATTGCGCGATAAATCGCGCCGCTACAAAAATCAGCACCGATTTTTTTCACCGCACCTGCATTTCCCTGTCGCTTTTTTCTGCGCCCCCAGCTTTACTTATCCATTCACCTCTTGCGCTCGCCCGGCTTTACCGTTAACGGACTTGAAGGGATTGATATGTCGCAGCAAAAATTCAATAAAACACGTTTCGACGCCGCGCTCACCCGCCAATGGCAGCATCTCGGACTCACTTCCGCCGAGCAAATGACACCGCAGCAATGGTGGCAAGCGCTGAGCCGCGTGCTGGCAGAAATGCTGGCGACGCAGCCACCTGTGCCAGCCAAACACGGGCAGCGCCACGTCAACTATCTGTCGATGGAGTTTCTGCTGGGGCGTTTGACCGGCAATAATTTGCTCAATCTTGGCTGGTATAACGAGGTGCAAGCCGTGCTGGCGGAACATCAGGTTGAGCTGAGCGAACTGCTGGAAGAGGAGGTGGATCCGGCACTCGGTAACGGCGGATTGGGGCGTTTGGCCGCTTGCTATATGGATTCGATGGCGACCGTCGGCCAGGCTGCGATGGGCCACGGCCTCAACTATCAATACGGCCTGTTTCGTCAGACGTTTGCCGACGGACAGCAGCAGGAAGCGCCGGATGACTGGCAGCGCGATCGCTATCCGTGGTTCCGCTACAACGCCGCGCTGGATGTGCAGGTAGGCCTCGGCGGCAAGGTCAAAGAGAACCACGATGGTAGCCTCAGCTGGCGACCTAAAATTCACCTCAAAGGCGAAGCCTGGGATTTGCCGGTGGTGGGCTATCGCAACGGTATCACGCTGCCGCTACGCCTGTGGAAAGCCAGCAGCGCGCAGCCGTTCGATCTCACCGCGTTCAACAACGGCCAGTTCCTGCAGGCTGAGCAGCAAGGCATTGCAGCCGACAAGCTGACCAAAGTGCTCTATCCCAATGATAATCATGCCGAAGGTAAGCGGCTGCGCCTGATGCAGCAGTATTTCCAGTGCGCCTGCGCGGTGGGCGATATTCTGCGGCGTCATCATCTCGCCGGGCGCGCCATTCGCACTTTGCCTGATTTCGAAGTGATCCAGCTTAACGACACGCATCCCACCATCGCCATCCCGGAGATGCTGCGCGTGCTGCTGGATGAGCATCAACTGAGTTGGGACGATGCGTGGCACATCACCAGCCGCACCTTTGCGTATACCAATCACACGCTGATGCCGGAAGCGCTGGAGCGCTGGGATGAGAAGCTGGTGCGCGACCTGCTGCCGCGCCATATGTTGATCATCCGCGAGATTAATCGCCGCCTGAAAAAGATAGTGAAGCAACGGTGGCCAGACGATAAAGCGATCTGGCACAAGCTGGCGGTGGTGGCTGATGGTCAGGTGCGCATGGCGAATCTGTGCGTGGTGAGCTGTTTCGCCGTCAACGGCGTGGCGGCGCTGCACTCCGAGCTGGTGGTGAAAGATCTGTTCCCGGAATATCACCTGCTGTGGCCGAACAAATTCCATAACGTGACCAACGGCATCACGCCGCGCCGCTGGTTGAAACAGTGCAATCCGCTGTTGGCGACGCTGATCGATGACAGCTTGCAGGTTGAGTGGGCCAACGATCTCGATGCGCTGGCGTGGCTGGCACCTTTCGCCCGCAAGAAGGCGTTTCGTCAGCAGTTTCGCGACATCAAGCAGCAAAACAAACAGCGGCTGACGCTCTACGTCAAGCGCGTCACCGGCATTGATATCAATCCGGATGCGCTGTTTGACGTGCAGATTAAGCGACTGCATGAGTACAAACGTCAGCACCTCAGTTTGCTGCATATGCTGCACTGCTATCGCCAGCTGCGCGACAACCCGGATAACCCCGACTTCGTGCCGCGCGTGTTCCTGTTTGGCGCCAAAGCCGCGCCCGGCTACTACCTCGCCAAAAATATCATCTATGCCATCAACAAAGTGGCGGAGGTGATCAACAACGATCCACTCGTCGGCGATCGCCTCAAAGTGGTGTTTATCCCGGATTACCGCATCACCGCCGCAGAGCTGATGATTCCGGCCGCCGATCTCTCCGAGCAGATTTCCACCGCCGGTTATGAGGCTTCCGGCACCGGCAATATGAAGCTGGCACTGAACGGCGCGCTCACCATTGGCACGCTGGACGGCGCCAATGTGGAGATCGCTGAAGCGGTGGGCGCGAAGAATATCTTTATCTTCGGCAACAGCGTGGACGAGGTGAAAGCGCTGAAGGCGGGCGGCTACAGCCCGAAAAAGCTGCGTAAACAGAATCCTTATCTGGATGGTTTGCTGAAGGAGCTGGAGAAGGGCAAGTTCAGCGACGGCGATAAGCATGCGTTTGATTTGATGCTGCAAAGCCTGACCAAAAATGGCGATCCCTGGCTGGTGCTGGCCGACTTTGATGCCTACATCGCCGCGCAGCAGCAGGTGGAAGCGTTGTGGAAAAATCCGGACGCCTGGACGCGCGCAGCGATCCTCAATACCGCTCACACCGGCCGCTTCAGCTCTGACCGTTCAATTCGCGATTATCAGCAGCGGATTTGGCAGGCGGCCCGATAAAGACACGATTGATGATTTTGGAGACACGATGACGCTCAACAAGCTGGACCAGGCGACACAGGATGCCGGCATTTCGCTGCGCTTTATTAACGCGCACGGCGAGCCGGAAACCATCAGCGATGAGACCAAACGCGCGTTGCTGGCAGTCATGGAAACGCCAACCGGTAAAGCGCCACCGCTGCCGCCGGTGCAGGTATTTGCTGCTCGCAGCAAGCGCCAACTGACGCCACAAGGCAGCGGCACCTTTTCCTGGCAGCTACAAACCGAACAGGGCAAAAGCTTCAGCGGCGAAGTGCAGGGCGGAGAACCGCTCACACTGCCGCCACGTCTGTCACAAGGTTATCACCAGCTCACGCTGCGCAAAGGTCGCCAGCAGTGGCAAACACGCATCATCATTGCGCCACGCCGCTGTTTTATCCCGGCATCAGTCGAGCAAGGCGAGAAACTGTGGGGCGCGTTAGTACAGCTTTACACGCTGCGATCGGATGACAATTGGGGCATCGGTGACTTCGGCGATTTGGCGCAAATGCTGGAGAACGTTGCCAATAATGGCGGTGACTTCGTTGGCCTTAATCCTTTGCATGCGCTTTATCCTGCACAGCCAGAACATGCCAGTCCTTACAGCCCAACCTCGCGTCGCTGGCTCAACGTGCTGTATATCGACGTTAATCGGCTGGAGGATTTTCAGCGTAGCGAGGCAGCGCAGCGTTGGTGGCAAAGGGCGAAAACACGCAAAGCGCTGGATCAGGCGCGCGCGGCTGAGTTTGTCGATTACAGCGCGGTGGCCAAACTGAAATTGGCCGCGCTGCGCTTTGCCTGGCAACGCTTTCAGCCGCGCGCCGCTGAAGATGCCGGATTCCAGCAATTTATCGTTGAGGGCGGCGACCATCTGCGTTATCAGGCGGCGTTTGATGGCATTCTCGCCGAACGCAGCCAGCAGCATCCTGATGAATGGGGTTGGACCAACTGGCCGGAAGGCTGGCGCAACGCTTTGCTGCCGGAGGTGCAGCAATGGTGTGCGGAACACGAAGAGGAGATTCAATTCTGGAGTTGGTTGCAGTGGGTGGCACAAGAGCAGTTTGCCATCTGCTGTCAAATTAGCCAGCAGCTTGGCATGGAAGTGGGATTATATCGCGACTTAGCGGTCGGCGTGGCGCAAGGCAGCGCGGAAACCTGGCAGGATCCGGAACTGTATAAACTCGGCGCTTCCGTTGGCGCACCGCCGGATCGCCTCGGTCCGCAGGGGCAAAACTGGTGTTTGCCGCCGCTCGATCCACATGTGATGCGCGCGCGCGGCTATCAGCCTTTTATCGACCTGCTGCGCGCAAATATGCGTGACTGCGGCGCTTTGCGTATCGATCACGTGATGGCGCTGCTGCGCTTGTGGTGGATTCCCTACGGCGAAAGCGCGGATAAAGGCGCTTACGTGGCCTATCCGGTTGAGGATCTGCTAGCGATCCTTGCGCTGGAGAGTCAGCGCCATCGCTGCATGGTCATTGGCGAAGATCTCGGCACGGTGCCAAAAGAGATCGTCAGCCTGCTGCGCAAAAGCGGCATTTTCTCGTGGAAAGTGTTGTTCTTCGAGCAGCACGGCGATGGCAGCTATCGTCAGCCGCAAGAGTATCCCGTGCAGTCGATTGCCAGCGCCAGTACCCATGATTTGCCGACGTTGGCGGGATTCTGGAGATATGAGGATCTTTTTCTGGGTCACAAACTGGGCTTGTACCAGGAGAGCGTATACATGTCATTGCTAAGGCAAAGGGATAAACAAAAACAGGCGCTATTGGATGCGCTGCATCAGATGAATACGTTGCCTGCGCGCCACGGTACCGTTGCCAGCCGATTGTCCTTCACACCGGTGCTCAATCGCGGCTTCCACCGCTATCTGGCGCGCACTAACAGCGCATTGCTGGGGCTGCAACCCGAAGACTGGCTTGCTATGACTTCACCGGTCAACGTGCCGGGTACGGTAGATGAATATCCAAACTGGCGGCGCAAGTTAAGCGTCACAATCGAAAAGATGTTTAGAGGAAACGTGCCGGGCTTATTGAATGCGGTGAATACCGGGCGCAGGAAGCGTTGAAGAACGCGCGGCAGCGTCGGGTCGCTGCCGCGTGCTTAATCAGTAGTACGAGTGCTCGCCGCGCTGGTGCTCGGTCAAATCGCGCACGCCTTTCAGCTCAGGGAAGGCTGCCAGCAGCTCTTTCTCGATGCCATCTTTCAGCGTGACGTCGATCATCGAACAACCATTACAGCCGCCGCCGAATTGCAGAATGGCGATGCCGTCATCGGTGATTTCCATCAGCGATACGCGACCGCCGTGGCCAGCCAGCTGCGGGTTAATCTGCGCTTGCAGCAGATATTCCACGCGTTCCACCATTGGCGCATCGTCAGAGACTTTCCGCATTTTGGCGTTAGGCGCTTTCAGCGTCAGCTGCGAACCGAGGTTGTCGGTAACAAAGTCGATTTCCGCGTCATCGAGGTACGGTGCGCTCAGCTCATCAACAAAGGCTGACAGTTTTTCGAACTTAAATTCGGTATCAGTCGCTTCTACTGCATCGGGTGGGCAGTAAGAAACACCGCATTCTGCGGTTGGCGTACCCGGATTAATGACGAATACGCGAATCTGAGTGCCATCTTCTTGTTTGGACAGCAATTTTGAGAAGTGCTCTTGCGCAGCATCAGTAATAACGATCATGGCGATTGCTCAATAGTTGACTAAATTACTTGGTTATAATACGCCCAACACCGACGCTCTACAAGGTACGGCACAGGCAACCAATGTGTACGCTGGCCGCGCCTTGCGCCAGCAGGATGCGGCTAATTTCCGCCACGGTACTTCCGGTCGTCACAACATCGTCGATAAGCAGGATATGGCGTCCGCGCACCGGCATTTCAAGGCGAAACGCGCCGCGCAGGTTCTTTTTGCGCGCGCTGGCGCTCAATGAATGCTGAACTGCGCCCTGTCGCACCCGCTTTACCGCTTCGCGATATTCACAGCCCAGCCAGCGAGCCAGCGGTTTTGCTAGCAGCGCCGCCTGATTGTAGCCGCGTTGCCAGGCGCGCCGACGATGCAGCGGTACGCTCAGCACCAAATCTACACGCGGCAGCCGGTAATCACGACGCATTGTTAACAATTTTAACAAAATCAGCCGCGCCAGCATCACTCTGAGTGCGGTTACGCGAGAAAACTTCAGCTGCTGCACCCAATCGCTCAGCGGCGGCAGGTAATCGCTGACGCAGCTCAGGCTCTGCCACGGCGGCGGGCGGCGCAGGCAGCGCCCGCAGGGCTGCATTCCACTGGCCGGTAAACCGCAGCAGGGACAGAGTGCCGGTAGCCGCGGAATTTGCTGCACGCAGCGGCTGCACAAACCGTGGCTGGCAATCTGCAACGGCAGGCGGCATAGCCAACACAGGGCCGGGATTGGTAGCATAGCGACCTCCTTATCACTTTTCCGGAGTGTAACCGATGAGTTCGCTTTACTGGCACACCACAGGCACGGGCGATCGCGATCTTGTGCTGCTGCACGGCTGGGGTTTGAACGCCGAAGTGTGGCAAAACATCGTTCCGCGACTCAGCTCGCATTTTCGCCTGCATCTGGTGGATCTGCCGGGCTTTGGCCGCAGCCAGGGTTTTGCGCCGCTGACCTTAGCGGAAATGGCGCAACAGCTGTTGCCGCAGTTACCCGACCGCGCGGTGCTGCTCGGCTGGTCGCTGGGTGGATTGGTGGCCAGCCAGCTGGCGTTAACCCAGCCGGAGCGCGTTGCAGCGCTGATCACTGTTGCCTCATCGCCGTGTTTTACCGCGCGTGATGTATGGCCCGGCATCAAGCCCGAAACGCTGCAAAATTTTCAGCAGCAGTTGAGCACCGATTTCCAGCGCACCGTTGAGCGCTTTCTGGCGCTGCAAACCATGGGCACGGAGAACGCGCGACAGGATGCGCGTCAGTTGAAAGAGGTAGTGTTATCACAGCCGATGCCGTCGGTTGCGGTGCTGGAAGGGGGATTAGAGATTTTGCGTCAGGACGATTTGCGTGCCGCGCTCGACGATCTGCCGCTGCCGTTCCTGCGCATTTACGGCTATCTCGATGGGCTGGTGCCGCGTCGCATCGCAGAAGAACTGGATTCACGCTGGCCAGCTTCATCCTCGGTGGTGATGGAGAAAGCCGCGCATGCGCCTTTCATTTCTCACCCCGATGAATTTACCCAGCTGATCATGACGTTTACCGCAGCCACATAAACTGCCACGCAGCCAGCGTTAAGGGCTGGCTGCCATCCAGCTTCTCACCGCTAATCACATCCTGCATATGCCGCGCCAGCGGTAACTGTGTCGTCACCTCATGACGGCTGAGATTAAACACACACAGCAACCCCTCATCGCTATCCGGCTGATGGCGACGCAACACCAGCAGGCTATTTTCGCTTTCCAGCAGCGTCATCGGATTATCGGGATGAAACGCGGGCTGCCGCGTGCGCAGTTGAATCAGCGCGCTCAGGCGTTCATACACCTGTTGGCGCAGCGGGTTGCCGCCGCTGATCCACTGTTCCATTTCACGCAGGCTGTACTTCTCCCGGTTGATGGCACGGTTATGACCGGCGGCCCGCACGCCTTCATTGTCGTTGCGCGAGCCAAGAATACTTTGAATGTAAATCGCCGGTACGCCAGGAAATGACAGCAGAATCGCGTGTGCCAGCAGGAAGCGGCGCAAACGCGTGTCATCGTCATCGTCCTGCTGATTGAGCGCATCGAAATAGGTGACATTGATTTCGTAAGGGCTGGTGGTGCCATCGGCATTGTTCTTGTAGGAGACCAGCGCGCCTTCCAGTGCTAAATCACGCACCAGCGCCACAATCTCCACTTCCGACAAAATGCCGCGCGCCGGATTGAGTCCAATGCCGTCGTGCGAGGCAAGAAAGTTAAAGAAAGTGGTGGTGCCACCGCCTAAATCCAGCGTGCTGGCCCATTGACGCAGCGCACGCGCCGATCCCGAATGAATGGCGTGCAGCACCAGCGGCGGCAGCGAAAACTGGTACACCATTTGCGCTTCATCTTTGCCGTTACCGAAATAGCTGATGTTGTCTTTGTGCGGCACGTTGGTTTCGGTGACGATCACCGTGCCGGGCGCCACTTCATTGGCAATGGCGCGAAACAGCTTCACCAACTGATGCGTTTTCGGCAGGTGAATGCAGTTGGTGCCCGGCGTTTTCCACATGTAGCCCACCGCGTCGAGCCGCACATAATCCGCGCCTTTGTTCAGGTAGTCGAGCAGCACATCGACCATGCGAATCAGCACTTCCGGATTGCCAAAGTTGAGGTCGATCTGGTCGGCGCTGAAGGTGGTCCAGATATAGCGCGTCTCGCCGTCGGCCATCGCAAACGGCGTCAGCAGCGGCGAGGTGCGTGGACGCGTCACCGCGCTGAGATCGGTAGCCGGCGGCATGCTGATAAAGAAATCATCCCAACCCGGATCCTGCGCCAGAAAGTGTTGAAACCAGCGGCTGTGCGCCGACATGTGGTTGCAGACAAAATCAAACATCAGCCGCGTTTCGCTGTGCAGCGCGCTGATGTGCTGCCAGTCGCCGCAGATCGGATTGACCTGGTGATAGTCGATAACCGAGAAGCCATCGTCGGAAGAGTAGGGAAAAAACGGTAACAGATGCACCAGGCTGAAAGTGGATTGCAGATGCTGCTGATAAAAACGCGAGAAGCTGGCAAGGGTTGGCTGTTCAGGTTCGCGGAATTGATCGGCATAGGTAATCAGCACCACATCTTTCTCATCCCAGTGCGCCTTGCGCGGCAGTTTTGCCGTATCGCGCGCGGCACGAATGTGCGAAAGCAGGCGTTCACGCGCCGCGACCGGAAAGCTGCCGTGATAAATCTCATCGATTAAGGCGTTGATAATATCCATGGATCGCTGGGCCACGCGGAAGGTTATTTTTTCAGCGTAGTTGGATGAGGAGATTTATCAAGCTGATACGCGCGGAGACCAGGTTTTCTCCGCGCGTTATTTACGGCAGGAACTTAGCGTTTTTTACCGAATGCCGCGGCGAGCGCATCGCCCATCGCGCTGTTGCCGGCAGACGAGCTGGCAGGTTTGCCGCGACCTTTGTTATTGGCCGCCGGGCGGGCGTTTTCTTTGCCTGCGCTGCGGTTGCTGCCGCGGGCATGGCTTTCACCAGGCTGCTCGTCCAGACGCATGGTGAGCGCACTACGCTTACGCTGCATATCCACTTCCATTACCTTCACTTTGACGATATCGCCGGCTTTCACCACCTGATGGGGATCTTCAACGAACTTGTCGGAAAGGGAAGAGATGTGCACCAAACCATCCTGATGCACGCCGATATCGACGAAAGCACCGAAGTTGGTGACATTGGTGACGGCGCCTTCCAGCACCATGCCCGGCAGCAGATCGTTGAGCGTTTCCACGCCTTCAGCAAACTGCGCGGTTTTAAACTCCGGACGTGGATCGCGGCCCGGTTTTTCCAGCTCTTTGATGATGTCTGTGACCGTGGGCAAGCCGAAGCGCTCATCGGTGAAGTCGCGGGCATTCAGATCGCGCAGACCGCCAGCATTGCCCATCAACTCATCCAGCGCCTGCTCGGTGGCGGCCAGAATGCGCTCGACCAGCGGATAGGCTTCCGGGTGCACAGTTGAGGCATCCAGCGGGTTATCGCCGTGGTTGATGCGCAGGAAGCCCGCGCACTGCTCAAAGGCTTTCGGCCCGAGGCGGCTCACCTTTAGCAGTTGCTGACGATTCTGGAAGCGGCCATTTTCATCACGCCAGCTAACAATATTCTGCGCCATCATGCGGGTTAAACCGGCCACGCGGGTCAGTAGCGCCACAGACGCGGTGTTGAGATCGACACCCACGGCGTTTACGCAGTCTTCCACTACCGCATCCAGCTTCTTCGCCAGCTGGCTTTGGCTGACGTCGTGCTGATATTGGCCTACGCCGATCGATTTCGGATCGATCTTCACTAGCTCGGCGAGCGGGTCCTGCAGGCGACGCGCGATGGAAACCGCGCCACGGATGGAAACGTCGAGATCCGGGAACTCCAGCGCCGCCAGCTCAGAAGCCGAATAGACCGATGCACCGGCTTCGCTGACGATCACTTTCTGCGCGTTGATTTGCGGGAACTGCTTCTGCACGTCGAGGAAGAAGCGCTCGGTTTCGCGCGAGGCGGTACCGTTACCAATCGCCACCAGTTCAACCTGATGTTTGGCGCACAGCGCCGCCACAGCCGTGGCCGCTTTCGCCGCCTGGCCGGTGTGCGGATAAATGGTATCAGTGGCGACCAGCTTGCCGGTGGCATCTACCACCGCAACTTTCACGCCGGTACGTAAGCCTGGATCGAGGCCCATGGTGGCGCGCATGCCCGCAGGCGCGGCCATCAGCAGATCGTGCAGGTTACGGGCAAATACGTTGATGGCTTCATCTTCGGCGCGTTCACGAAGGGTGCCCATCAATTCAGTTTCGAGGTGCAGCAGCACTTTGATGCGCCAGGTCCAGCTCACCACCGCTTTACGCCAGCTATCCGCTGGCGCGTTATTCAGGCGCAGCTTGAGGTGTTCGGCGATCAGCGTTTCGCCATAGCTTTCACGCGGGGCTTCATCGAACTGCGGATCGGCATTCAGCGACAGCTGCAGCACGCCTTCATTGCGGCCGCGGAACATCGCCAGCGCACGGTGCGACGGTACGCCGCTCAGCGCTTCGTGGTGATCGAAGTAGTCGCGGAATTTTGCGCCTTCTTCCTCTTTACCTTCCACCACGCGCGAAACCACATGCGCGTTCTTCCACAGATATTCACGCACTTTCGCCAGCAGCGTCGCGTCTTCGGCAAAGCGCTCCATCAGGATGTAGCGCGCGCCATCCAGCGCAGCGCGCACGTCGGCGACACCTTTGTCGGCATCAACGTAGCTGGCGGCCAGCTGCTCGGGATCCTGCGATGGGTCCTGCCACAGCGTATCGGCCAGCGGTTCCAGACCGGCTTCAATAGCGATCTGTCCGCGCGTGCGACGCTTCTGTTTGTACGGCAGGTAAAGGTCTTCCAGCTCGGTTTTGTTCAGCGTGCTGTTGATGGCGGTGGCGAGTTCAGGCGTGAGTTTGCCCTGTTCGTCGATGGATTTCAGAATCGACTGGCGACGATCGTCCAGCTCGCGCAGGTAACTCAGACGGCTCTCCAGCAAACGCAGCTGGGTGTCGTCGAGTCCGCCGGTCACTTCCTTACGATAACGTGCGATAAACGGCACGGTGTTCCCTTCATCAAGTAAGCGAACGGCAGCATCAACCTGGTCGGCGCGTGCCTTCAGCTCACCTGCGATAATCTGGCTCAGTGAATCTTTCATCATCATTAACAATGCTTACACAGGGTTGGAAATAGCGGACAGTTATACGGAATGAGGCCGAAAATTGCCAGCCGGTGGCCCGTGAATCCGTCTTTTTCTGAATGCAGCGCGCGCAATCTTGCTGATGGTCAATCGGTCGCTTATTGTTAGCCTCTTTGCTGCGAAGAACCGCCGTCACCACGAGTTGAAGTCATGAAAACCCAACTGATTACCCGCGAAGGCTATAACAAGCTGCGTGCCGAACACGACCATTTGTGGAATGAAAAGCGTCCGGAAGTCACCAAAATCGTCTCCTGGGCGGCCAGCCTCGGCGATCGTTCGGAAAACGCGGATTACACCTACAACAAGCGTCTGCTGCGCCAGATCGATCGCCGGGTGCGCTATCTGCGTAAATGCCTCGCCGATCTGAAAATCGTCGATTACGCGCCGCAGCAGGAGGGCAAAGTGTTTTTCGGTGCCTGGGTGCAAGTGGAGAATGAGCAGGGCGACGTGAAGCGTTTCCGCATTGTTGGCCCGGATGAAATTTATGGCGAGACGATGAAAGAGTACATCTCGATCGACTCGCCGATGGCGCGCGCGCTGATCAAGAAAGAAGTGGATGACGAAGTGGTGGTCAACACGCCGGAAGGGCAGAAGTTGTGGTTTGTGAACAGCATCGATTATGTGAAAGAGACGCCTTAAAAAAGCGCAATCGCCGTTGGTGTCGTACTCAACACTCTTTCGCAAAACGCACACATCGTCGCGGCGCAATTGATTGCGCGATAAATCGCGCCGCTACGAAATGTGCGGTATTAAATGGCAGAGATTAACGGAACGGCCGTGATGCGTTATTTACCGGCCTGGGTCGCGGTGGTGGTTGAGGTACCGCTGCCACCTTTGTCGCCGCCGCCCATGGTCGCCAGCGCCACGCCCAGCAGCGCGCCTACAGCGCCAACACCGATCGCGTCCGAGTTACCCTTCGCCGTCGTGGATGCCTGCGCGCCAGCCGCTTCGCCCGCGCTGGTGGCCGCCTGAACCTGAGTGAAGCTGGTCAGTACCAGTGCGCCCAGCAGAATTACCGTTTTTTTCATTTTTCTCTCTCCACATGAACTCAATAACAACAGGTACGAATCCAGTGTCGGAGATCGAGAGAAGAGAGGAAAGAGGAGATTACTGATTGATTTGTAGGAATTAATTTAACACTGGCCTTGTTTTTCATCGCTCGGGAATTGTTCCGAAAACAGATGCGCATTCCGCAAGAGAAATGCCCTATTTTATGCTGCCATCACTCCAACTCAGGCCTATTCTTCACCATCACCTTAAGTCAAATCGCCCTGAACGCCTCTCTGGCGGCGGGATTTTTTGTCATGAACCAGTAACAGAAAGAAAATGCGCCAAATTTTCAGATAAGCGCTAAGCGGCTTGAAAGCACAGATAAAAAACGCGAAGCGAAGCGCATTTCAGGGTCAAAAATAAATATAAGCTGCTGTTTAATATGCTTTGTAACAATTTCGGCTAGAATATAAACCATTAATGACTGTCACACTGAGGCCTCTTTTTTTAACAATATTGGCTCAGGCAATGGCGCCTTTGGGAGTTGAACATGCAAGAGAACTACAAAATTCTGGTCGTCGATGATGATATGCGTTTGCGTGCGTTGCTGGAGCGCTATCTCACCGAGCAGGGCTTTCAGGTGCGTAGCGTTGCCAACGCCGAGCAAATGGACCGACTGTTAACCCGCGAATCCTTCCACTTGATGGTGCTCGACTTGATGCTGCCGGGCGAAGATGGTTTGTCTATCTGCCGCCGTTTGCGCAGTCAAAGCAACCCGATGCCGATCATCATGGTCACCGCGAAAGGCGAAGAAGTGGATCGTATCGTCGGTCTGGAAATCGGTGCGGATGACTACATTCCAAAACCGTTTAACCCGCGCGAACTGCTGGCGCGTATTCGTGCCGTATTGCGTCGTCAGGCCAATGAGTTGCCGGGCGCGCCTTCGCAGGAAGAAGCGGTTATCGCCTTCGGTAAGTTTAAGCTGAACCTCGGCACCCGCGAGATGTTCCGTGAAGATGAGCCAATGCCGCTGACCAGCGGTGAGTTTGCCGTGCTGAAAGCGCTGGTGAGCCATCCGCGTGAGCCGCTGTCACGCGATAAGCTGATGAACCTGGCGCGTGGCCGTGAATACAGCGCCATGGAACGCTCCATCGACGTGCAGATCTCGCGTCTGCGCCGCATGGTGGAAGAAGATCCGGCGCATCCACGTTACATTCAGACCGTTTGGGGTCTTGGCTACGTATTCGTTCCGGACGGCAGCAAAGCATGAGGCGATTGCGCTTCTCACCCCGCAGTTCGTTTGCCCGCACCTTGTTATTGATTGTTACCTTGCTGTTCGTCAGCCTGGTAACAACCTATTTGGTGGTGCTCAATTTCGCCATTCTTCCCAGCTTGCAGCAGTTCAATAAGGTCCTCGCGTACGAAGTGCGTATGTTGATGACCGATCGGCTGCAGCTGGAAGACGGAACGCAGTTGGAAGTGCCACCGGCCTTCCGACGCGAAATTTATCGTGAGCTGGGCATCTCGTTGTACACCAACGCGGCGGCGGAAGAGAGCGGTTTGCGCTGGGCGCAACATTACGAATTCCTCAGTGAGCAGATGGGCCAGCAGCTGGGCGGTCCTACCGATGTCCGTGTCGAGGTGAATAAAAACTCGCCGGTGGTGTGGCTGAAAACCTGGCTGTCGCCGGATATCTGGGTGCGCGTGCCGCTCACCGAAATCCATCAGGGCGACTTCTCACCGCTGTTCCGCTACACGCTGGCGATTATGCTGCTGGCGATTGGCGGCGCCTGGCTGTTTATCCGCATCCAGAACCGACCCCTGGTGGATCTGGAGCATGCGGCGTTGCAGGTCGGTAAAGGCATCATTCCACCGCCGCTGCGTGAATACGGCGCGTCGGAAGTGCGTTCGGTGACGCGGGCGTTTAACCAAATGGCGGCCGGTGTGAAGCAGTTGGCCGACGATCGTACCTTGTTAATGGCGGGTGTCAGCCACGATTTGCGTACGCCGCTGACGCGCATTCGTCTCGCTACTGAGATGATGGGCGAGCAGGATGGTTATCTGGCGGAGTCGATCAACAAAGATATCGAAGAGTGCAACGCGATTATCGAGCAGTTCATCGACTATCTGCGTACCGGTCAGGAGATGCAGACCGAGCGTGCCGACCTCAACAGCGTGCTGGGCGAAGTGGTGGCGGCAGAGAGCGGCTACGAGCGCGAGATTGAGAACGCGGTGATGTCCGAGGATTTGATGCTGGATATCAACCCGCTGTCGATCAAGCGCGCGCTGGCGAATCTGGTGGTCAACGCGGCGCGTTATGGCAATGGATGGATTAAGGTCAGCAGCGGCAAGGAGCTGAACCGCGCGTGGTTCCAGGTGGAAGATGATGGTCCGGGTATCAAGCCGGATCAGCTACAGCATCTGTTCCAGCCGTTTGTGCGCGGCGACAGCGCGCGCAGTACCAGCGGCACCGGTCTCGGTTTGGCGATTGTGCAGCGTATTATCGATGCGCATGAAGGCTCGCTGGAGATTGGTGACAGCGACCGGGGCGGATTGCGGATTCGTGCCTGGTTGCCGATTCCGGAAGGCAGCAGCGCTACGGCGGTGGCGAGTATCAATCACAGTGCGTGATACCCGGCGGGCATTCATGCCCACCGGGTTTTCACATCACAACTGCGGACCCGCCTGCACTAGCGCTTTACCCGCATCGTTATCGGTATATTTCTCAAAGTTAGTAATAAAGCGCTGCGCCAGATCCTGCGCGGCTTGCTGCCAGGCCGCTTCTGTCGGCCAGCTGCGGCGCGGATCGAGAATCGCGCTATCCACCTGCGGCAGAACTTTAGGCATCTGCAGGTTGAACACCGGCAAGGTGTCAGTCTCAACCTCATCCAGCTCCCCAGCCAGAATCGCATTGATGATGGCGCGCGTGTCTTTCAACGAAATGCGCTTGCCGCTGCCGTTCCAGCCGGTATTCACCAGATACGCCTGCGCACCTGCCGCTTCCATGCGCTTCACCAGCACGTCGGAATATTGCGTTGGGTGCAGCGTCAGGAACGCCGCGCCAAAGCAGGCAGAGAAGGTGGGCGTTGGCTGCGTGACGCCGCGCTCGGTGCCGGCCAGTTTGGCGGTAAAGCCAGACAGGAAATGGTATTGCGTCTGTTCTGGCGTCAAGCGTGAAACCGGCGGCAGCACGCCAAAGGCATCGGCGGTAAGGAAAATCACCCGCTTCGCATGGCCCGCTTTCGACACCGGCTGCACGATGTTCTCGATATGCTCGATCGGATAAGAGACGCGGGTGTTCTCGGTCTTGCTGCCGTCGGCGTAATCCACGCTGCCATCGGCGCGCACCACCACATTTTCCAGCAGCGCATTGCGGCGTATCGCCCGGTAGATTTCCGGCTCCGCCTGCTCAGACAGATTGATGGTTTTGGCGTAGCAGCCGCCTTCAAAGTTGAACACGCCGTCGTCATCCCAGCCGTGTTCGTCATCGCCAATCAGCTGGCGATCCGGATCGGTGGACAACGTGGTTTTACCGGTGCCGGACAGGCCGAAGAACACCGCCACATCGCCCGCTTTGCCGACATTAGCCGAACAGTGCATTGAAGCGATGCCTTTCAGCGGCAGCAGGTAGTTCATGATGGCGAACAGCCCTTTCTTCATCTCGCCGCCGTACCAGGTGCCGCCAATCAGCTGCATGCGCTCGGTCAGGTTGAAGGCGACGAAGTTCTCGGAGTGCAGACCTTGCGCCTGCCAGTCTGGATTGGTGCACTGCGCGGCGTTCATCACCACGAAATCCGGTTTGAAGTCAGCCAGTTCGGCTTCGCTCGGGCGGATAAACATGTTTTTGACGAAGTGCGCCTGCCAGGCCACTTCCATCACGAAGCGCACGCTGAGGCGCGTGTCAGGATTGGCACCGCAGAACGCATCAATCACAAACAGGCGTTTGCCGGAAAGCTGCTGGGTGCAGCGATCTTTCAACGCCTGCCAGGTTTCCTGTGACAGCGGCTGGTTATCATTTTTACCGTTGCCGACATCGTTCCACCACAGCGTGTCGCGCGTGGTGTCATCCCGAACGATGTACTTATCTTTTGGCGAGCGACCCGTGAAGATGCCGGTATCCACGGCAATAGCACCGCTCTGCGTCAGAATGCCTCGCGCATAACCTTCCAGCTCTGGGCGAGTTTCTTCCTGAAACAGGGTGTCGAAATCAGGGTTGTACACCACTTCGGTGGTGCCACTGATGCCCATAGAGGCGAGGTCTTGCGATGTCAGGCCGTTAACGCGCATGTGACTGCTCCTTTAATCGGTATCTGTTACTGCATATTTTTTATGGGTGATTCTGCCGCCTGCCTGCATAGCCACGCAGGGTAGATCGCGCGCAGTGTACTCTTCTGAGCACAGCGGAAAAGAGAAGATAGTCAGAAATGCGAGCTGGAACGTGACAAGTAGAGAAATCTGCCACTTATGAAACTAAAGTCAGCGTTATTTAGCTAATAACCGTGATAAATGATAGGGATACGTTCAGCAGGAATGCGGGCGGATGAACCGCCCGGCAGGTAATTAATGCACGTGATCGCTGTTGTTGGTTGGCGCGTTACGAATGGCGGCAATATCCACTGCATCGAACACGTAATGCGATCCGCAATAGTCGCAATTCATATCGATTTCGCCATCCTCTGCGAGGATTTCGTCCACTTCCTCAACCGGCAACGTGCTCAGCACTTCACCGCAGCGCTCGCGTGAACAGGTGCACTTGAAGCTGACTGGCGACGGATCGAACACGGTGGCTTCTTCCTGATGATACAGGCGCCACAGCACGTCGGTGGCGGGCAGCTCAATCAGCTCTTCGCTCTTCACGGTTTCGGTCAGCGTGGCGAGGTGATTGAAATCATCCAGGCTCGGCTCTTGCGCTGGCAGCACCTGCAGCAGAATACCCGCTGCGCCTTTGTCGCTGGTGCGGATAAACAGGCGCGTTGGCAACTGCTCAGAACGCATGAAGTAATCTTCCAGACAACCCGCCAGCGTATCTGCTTCCAGGCCAACTACGCCCTGATAGCGCTCGCCTTTCTCTGGCGAAATGGTGATCACCAGATAGCCGTTGCCGACCATCTCTTTCAGGCTGCTGCCGGGTGCGATCTCCGCGTCTTCTTGCACGCGCGCCACGCCACGCAACTCCTGACGGTTGTTACCGTTGATCACCGCCAGCGTCAGCGGACCGTCGCCCTGTAACTGCACCGTGATATCACCGTCAAACTTCAGCGTTGCCGTTAGCAGGCTGGTGGCTACCAGCAACTCGCCCAGCAAGGTTTTTACCGGCTCAACGTAGTGGTGATTTTCGACGATTTCACGCCAGGTTTCGCTCACATTGACCAGCTCGCCGCGCACGGCGACGTTTTCGAACAGGTAACGGTGCAGTTGATCGTTTGCAGACATAGTGTTTCTCTCGTTGGGGGCGCGTTATTTATCACCCGACAATTTAAATTTCATCAGATCGCGGCGCTCTTTCTTATCCGGGCGGCGATCGGGGTGCGGCATGGTTAAGGCATTCATCTTGCGTGCCAGCGCGGTTTTCTCGCGCTTGTCGATGCTGGCGGCGGTTTCGGCATACAGCGCCTGGGCTTCGCTGGCCGGACGACGCTGATCGGTCACGGCGGTGATCACCACGGTGCGCTCATCGTTGCCCTGACGCAGCGTCAATTCAGCATTTAGCTCCACCAGTTTGCTCGGCTTGCTGCGCTGACCGTTGTAATGCACTTTGCCGCCTTCGACCATTTCGCGTGCCAGCGCACGCGTTTTGTAGAAGCGTGCGGCCCACAGCCATTTGTCGAGGCGCACGCCTTCGCTCACTTTCTCTTTCATGGTATTGCGGCTCCTGCTTTAACGCAGCGTCTCACACAACTGGCGATAATCGCGTACCGCCGGATGACGCTGGAAAGATTGATCGGGCCGACCGGAATCCGGATTGCTGACGCCTAAGCACCAGCGGATGCCCCAGCGTGTTGCTGCATCCAGAATCGCTTCGCTGTCATCAATGAATAGCGTACGCGCGCTGTCAAACGCAGTGTGTTGCTGAACGGCTTGCCAGAGACGCGGATCCTCTTTCGGATATCCAAAGGTATGGGTGGAAAGTAATAAATCAAGGTGGGCAGCTAATCCGGTCTGCTCCAGTTTCACATCCAGATTGTAAGGATGCGCATTGGTCAACAGAATCGTGCGCTTACCTGCGGCACGCAGCGCCTGCAATAGCGGCAGCGTATCTTCACGCATTGCCGCGCGGTGGCGCTTCTCCCACGTCATGGCGCGAATATCCAGCGCCAGTTCCTGAGACCAGTAATCGAGACAATACCAGTTTAGCGTATGCACCACGGCCTGGTATTTCTGCTCAATCAGCTGATGCGCTTCGCCCAGCGTGATGGCGCGTTCGCGGCTCAGGGTTTCCGGAACGTGTTCCAGCCAGAAGTGGCGATCAAAGGCGAGATCGAGCAAGGTGCCGTCCATATCCAGCAGCACGGTATCAATCTCTGACCAGTTAAGCGTAACCTGCATTGTCTTTCTCGCCGCAAAAAAGTGGGCGACAGGGTAGCACAGAAGGAGAGGGCTCAGAACAGCGAGCGCACGCTCTGCATAGTGTTCAGATTGTGGTTGAAGCACTTATCGTAATACTGCTGAATTTCCGCCATGCGCAGGCGATTGCGATGAATACGACGCAGCGCCAGCAAGCCGTTGATCACCGCGCTGGCAATCAGCACCAGCATCAACAGCGTCGTACCCAAATAGCGCCATTGCGCCATGGCATCCGGCTCGTTATGCAGCGCGATATGGCGTGTGCCGTTGGCATCGGTGGTAATACTGGTGATGATGCCGCTGGCGGCGAATGGCGTATGCAGCAGCATGCCGGACATGCGTTGCAATTCGCGCCATTGCGAAGGTGCATCAAGATCGAACAGCGGTACCGACGGCTGCGGCTGCATCACCATCTGACGACCTTCATCACTGACAATCAGGAAGCCACCCGGCGGTGGACTATTAAGGTTTTCAGCCGCACGACGCGTTTCACGCGCGAAGAAGCTGGAGGTGGCGGTGTTCACCAGATTTTCCAGCGCTTCGGCACTCACCGGACGCAGCAGCACGTTCATGCCATTCAGCTTGCCAGAATCCGCACGGTGAATCAGTGAATCCCAATCTTTGGCGTTGCCGAGATTCACCAGCGCATTTTTCAGGCGTACGCAATCCTGCTGCTGGCTGCACAGATCCTGGGTTTTCAGCACCAAATCCGAGAAGTCATCCAGCAGAATCATGCCCGATTTCTGAATCGCCGAGGCGAGCTGCGGATTGAGTTTGGGATCGGTATTGGTTTCCGGATGCAGCTGGCGCGTGGTGGTATCGAGCAGCGCCGAGGCTTTATCGATGATCTCCGATTGCGGCTGTGGCAGCGGCGCGGCGTTATTCCAGTAAATCGCCGAGCAGTCGAACGGCATGTAGGCGTAGCTGCGATTGCTTTGATAATTGCCCGGTACCGAACACATGCCGGTGCCACCCACTTTCAAAATGTCGCCGATGTGTAGCGGCAGCGCATTCAGCTTATCCACGCTATTCACTTCAATGCTCTCGGTGCCTTTCACCCATGCAAGGCTGAGTTTGATCGGCATGCTGAGAGGAATCCAGGTGAATAGCATGACCAGCACCAGCAGCGAGCCGCACGCCAGTACCAGATTTTTACGCCAGCGCTGCACCGGGAAGTTACGCACTTCATCCTGCAGCGACAGGAAGCGCCCCTGACGCACTACCTGACGATTGAGGTACATATCGACGTCGGTGGTTTGGCCTAAATCGTGCGCTACATACGGCTGCCAGTGCGCGGGATAGATTAAATCAATAATGCCCAGCGAGATGTTGCTCTGCTCCTGATTGGATTCACCAAACAGGCCCCAGCGCTTGGGCGCACCGCGCAGGCAATGCACATCGCGCAAACCTTTGGCGCCAGGGAAGCGATAGAGGAACCACAGGCTAACGGCGATCATCAGGCAGCCGAGCAGCGCAATCCAGCCCATCAGGCTGCCGGGCAGCACCAGACTCAGGAAGAACAGCAGGAAAGCGAAACAGATGGCGACCGCTTCACGCGTGCCGTCGGCGCGAGAAAGCTGATACTCTTCTGAGGTCTCTTTGCGTACCTGCAGCAGCTCAACATTCTCGCTCTCTTCTTTACGAATCGACGCGTTAGTGGACATCGGACGCACCAGTGGCGGCAGCGCCGGTTGTTCTACCGCGTAATTCACCAGCGAATGTCCGTTAAGCGAAATCACCAGCGGCAGCGTTTGCGTGCGGATCAGCTCTACGTGGTTCTCTTCGGCTATGTACTGTTCCCAAAGCGGCGGAAGATGCACTTCGACTTCATCGAGATAGTAGCGCCACTTCTGCGGATCGTCGGTGGAGAGGCCATAGCGGGTGATGGAGCGGGTGACAGGATAAACATTGTTGCTTTGCGCGGTGAGCGTCAGCGCTTGAGGTTCGCGCGGCTTCTTTGCGGATCGCGCGCTGCTGTGTTGCTGCTGTTTCACTAGTAGCGCGATGTACTTTTCAACGGCAGCGCGTTCTTCGTCGGTGAGCTTGCGATTAGGCGGACTGATAAACGGCAGTGGTTTCGCCAACGGCGGACGATGCCGCATAGCGAACCAATAGCCGATACCTGCTAATAAGGAACAGGCGAGCATGACAGCCAGAATGACAATATAAGTGCTCATGCTTTGCTCAATCCAGCCAAAAAACTGCCTTCACGTTAACGAATTACTCCCGGTGAATCCATCAATACAAGTCAATTTTGGCGAGCAGATGTCATTCTGACAAGGGAAAAGTCAGATAAAATAACGCGCAAAATCATTTAATTATAGTTTGTTAGATCATTCCTTAACGGGATGTTAACCAGACATGACTCAACTAAATATCGGTATTTTCTGAATTTAACCCCACACCGTTGACTTATTGTGAATTTTTAACTGCATAGATAACAAGAAGTTGTTAGCAGCCATAAGTGAATGTATGTCACCATAGTTTACTTACGCTGCGTGTCGCACAATAGTTCTGGCTTCGGTATGCTGGCGTCATCACGTTTCACAGGGTTGTGCTAAGTTTGAGGCTGATATGAAAACCCCAATGAAAAAACCTGACATCCTCAATGTGGCAGCGGTGGCCCGCTCCCGCCTGTTCACCATCGAAGCGGTCGATCTCGCTTTCAGTAATGGCGCGCGCCGCGTTTATGAGCGGATGAAACCTTCCGACCGTGAAGCGGTGATGATTGTGCCGATAATTGGCGATGACGTGATCCTGATTCAGGAGTATGCCGTCGGTCTGGAAAGCTATGAACTGGGCTTTCCTAAAGGGCTGATCGATCCTGGCGAAAGCGCCTTTGAAGCCGCCGATCGTGAACTGAAAGAAGAAGCGGGATTTGGTGCCACCAAACTGGAAGCGCTGGGCAAGCTGACCATGGCGCCCTCATATTTCTCCAGCAAGATGAACATCGTGGTGGCGGAAGGTTTGTACGAAGAGAAGCTGGAAGGTGATGAGCCGGAGCCGCTAATTGTCCATCGCTGGCCGCTAAATAATCTGCTGGCGCTGCTGGATGAACCCGACTTCCGCGAAGCGCGTAACGTCAGCGCGCTGTTTATGGTGCGTGAGTGGCTGGTGAAGCAGGGCCGTTTAAGCTACTAAATTGCATCATCATTAAAAAAAGAAAGCCGGCGCATTTGCCGGCTTTTTTGATCAGAACAGTTCGTGGCTTTCGCCGTTGTCCATGAGGGTGGTGCCGACATCATGCACCGAATACTCGGTTGGCTGGGTGCCGTTGATGAAGTACTCCTGGCGCGAGTTACCGCCGTTAGCCAACTTGCCGGTGCCGCGATCGATGTTAACGGTAACCACGCCAGCTGGCGGTGTTAGCGGCTGTACCGGCACGCCTTCCAGCGCGGATTTCATATAGTCATCCCACGCTGGCTGTGCACTCTTCGCGCCGCCTTCGTAACCGGAGATTTGATCCGGTATCGCACCTGACATGGTGGAGCGACCCAACGCGCGCGAATCATCGAAACCAATCCACACCGACGTCACCACGCCCGGACCATAACCAGAGAACCACGCATCTTTCGAGCTGTTGGTGGTACCGGTTTTGCCGCCGATATCGTTACGCTTCAGGTCACGACCGGCACGCCAGCCCGTTCCCATCCAGCCCGGCTCGCCGAAGATGTTGGTGTTCAGCGCGCTCTTGATCAGGAATGACAGCGGCGTGTTGATCACGTGCGGAGCATACTGCTGCTCGCCACCCGGCTGCGCAGGCACTTGCTCCAGCTCCGGTTGCGGCACGGTTTGGTTCTGCGATTGATCGGAGGTCGCGACATTCTCGACGCTCTCTTCATTCAACGCGACCGACTTTTTGGTATCGCCATAGATCACCGGCAGGTTGCACTGCGGACAGGCAATCTTCGGTTTCTCTTCGAAGATCACGCCGCCTTGTTCATTCTCAATCTTCGCGATGAAGTACGGATCAACCAGGAAGCCGCCGTTTGCCATCACCGCGTAGCCGCGTACCACCTGCATTGGGGTAAAGGACGCCGCACCTAAGGCTAACGATTCGGTATGCACGATGTTCTGCGCCGGGAAGCCGAAACGCTGCAGATATTCCGCCGCGTAATCAACGCCCATCGCACGCATCGCACGTACCATCACCACGTTTTTCGACTCGCCTAACCCCTGACGCAAACGGATTGGACCTGCATACGTTGGCGGTGAGTTCTTCGGACGCCAGTCAGCACCCGCACCGGCATCCCAGCGCGAAATCGGCACGTCGTTGAGAATCGATGCCAGCGTTAAACCGCGATCCATCGCTGCGGTATACAGGAAAGGTTTGATGTTGGAACCCACCTGACGCAATGCCTGGGTTGCGCGGTTGAACATGCTCTGGTTGAAGTCAAAACCGCCGACCAGCGCGCGAACCGCACCATCTTCTGGATTGAGTGACACCAGCGCCGAGTTCACCGCCGGAACCTGGCCGAGCCACCAGTCGTCATTCACTTTACGCACCCAAATCTGCTGGCCGGTTTGCAGCACCTGCGTCACGCTGCGCGGCGTTGGGCCTTGCAGCGTGTCAGATTTGTAAGCGCGTGCCCAGCGTACGCCGGCCATATTCAGCGTAACGCTGCTGCCATCTTTCAGCATCGCCGTGGCGTGATCGGCGCTGGCGCTGGTGATCACCGCAGCATTCAGCGGTCCGTAAGTTGGCAGATTTTTCAGCGCATTCTGGATGCGGGTTTGATCCCAGCTCGCTTCGCCCACTTTCCACAGCACATTGGTTGGACCGCGATAGCCGTGGCGCATGTCATACGCCATCACATTGTTACGCACCGCCTGCTGTGCGGCTTCCTGCAGATGGCGGGTGACGGTGGTGTAAACCTTGTAACCATCTTCATAGGCTTTATCGCCATAACGCTTCACCATCTCCTGACGCACCATTTCACTTAAGTAAGGTGCAGAGAAGGCGATTTCCGGGCCGTGATAGCTGGCCGTCAGCGGCGAGTTACGCGCTTCGTTATATTGCTGCTGCGTGATGTAGTTTTGATCCAGCATACGCGCCAGCACCACATTACGACGCGCCAGCGCACGCGTATGAGAATAGAGCGGGTTGAACGTCGAAGGTGCTTTTGGCAACCCAGCAATCATCGCCATTTCACTCAGCGACAGTTGATCAATAGGTTTACCAAAGTAGACCTGCGCCGCCGCGCCCACGCCGTACGCGCGATAGCCGAGATAAATCTTGTTGAGATAGAGCTCAAGGATTTCATCTTTGCTCAGCAGCTGTTCGATACGGATCGCGAGGAACGCTTCCTTAATCTTACGCATCAAGGTGCGTTCCGGGCTGAGGAAGAAGTTACGCGCCAGCTGTTGAGTAATGGTACTGGCACCCTGCGAGGCGTGACCGGACATCAGCGCAATGCTGGCTGCACGGAAAATCCCCACCGGATCGACACCGTGATGCTCGTAGAAACGGCTATCTTCGGTGGCAATAAACGCTTTGATTAACTCAGGCGGCATCTGTTGTAGGGTCAGCGGGACACGGCGCTTCTCGCCGTACTGGGCGATTAGATCGCCATCCGCGCTGTAAACCTGCATAGGAGTTTGCAGGCGCACATCTTTCAATGTGTTCACATCAGGCAGCTGCGGCTCTATGTATTTGTACAAACCATAAACCGTGCCGGCTCCCAGCAAAATGCAACACACTGCAAGGATCAATAAATACTTTACGAACTTCACCTGAGAATTCCCATCTGTTGTCGTTTGAGCAGTTTATAAGCAACCGCGCGGTAGTATAAAGACAAGCCTGACGCATTCATATACCTGCCAGGCTTGAAGTTGCCGGGGTATCAGCACTCTGACCTTTTAATGATAAGGAGATCGCGCGTATGGCTTTTCAGCGCTGGCAAATTGGACTGGATATCCAAAACGGACAACTGTGTGCCCTTGGCATCGAACGCCGACGTCATGGTTGGCAGTTGCGACACTGGTGGCAACAAACGCTGCCGCAAGATACGTTAAGAAACGGCGTGCTGCAAACCACGCCTGCGTTACTGGATATGTTAGGGCGCTGGCAGCGCCATCTGCCGAAGCGCTATTCACTGCGCGTTGGCCTGCCGCCGCAGTTGGTATTGCAACGCACTTTGCCGCTGCCGGAAACCTCGCTGCGTGAACCCGCGCTGGGGCGCTACGTGGCGGCTTCTGCGCAGCGTCTGTTTCCCGTCGAACCCGCTTCGCTGTCGCTGGATTATCGCTCACCGGGCAAGGATGCACCGCTTTACGTTACCGCGGCACGGCGCGAGGTGATTACGCAATGGCTGACGCCGCTCAAGCAGGCAGGTCTGCGACCGGACGTATTCGAACTGAGTAGCCTGGCGCTGACGCAGATCGCCATGCGCCTGCCGTTACGCCACAACCACTTATTGATTCATCCGCTTAGCGATCATTGGCTATGGACGCTGGTGGGGGAAAGCACTACATCAGGCGCGGCCACCGAACCTCTCACCCTTACGCAGCTGCGCGAAACCTTCCCGCAGATGGAAAGCGTGTTCTGCACCTCAACTCAGGTTTTGCCTGAGGAGCAGGTTAAACGCTGCAAGCCGTTTTCGCTGCTGCACTATCTGCAACCGCCGTTGCCTGCGCAGGAAGGTATTTTCGCCATCGCGCTTGGGCTGGCGCTGCGCCCGGAGGATATCTGATGCTGGCGGTCAACCTGCTTCCCTGGCGAATCCAGCAATCGCAGCGGCGGCGCCAGCAGAGTCTCTCGCTGCTGTCGCTTACGCTGGTCTGCACCTTGCTGATCCTCTCATTACTGTGGTGGCGCGGCGTCATTGCACGGCAGCAACAAACGGATGCGCTTATGGATATCACCTCTCTCCTCAGCGCGCTGCAGCTACAACTGGAACAGCAGCAATCGCTGTTGAAGCTGCGTGAATCACTTCTTCAGGCGCAGCTGGCACAGCTGCAACGGCAAGATCAGCATCAGCGCTGGCAGCATTTTTGGCAGCAACTGCCGGAGTTAATGCCTGACACCTTGTGGCTCAATCGCCTCGAACGTCGGCAAGGGCAACTGGTGCTGGAAGGGCGGGCGCAGAGCATGGCGGCGGTCAGTGATTTTCGTCATCAGCTCATGACTCAGCCGCTGTTCAGCAGCGTAAAGCAGGGCGCTGTGAAGCGCGAAGCGGGCGGCGACTATCGTTTTGCTTTGCATGCGCGCGTGCAGGAGGTAGCCGATGAATGAACTCCTGCAGCGCTGGCTGATGCTCACGCTGCCGCTGCGCATGCTGGGACTTTTGACATTATCGCTGGGGCTGTTTGCGCTGACGTGGATCGTGCTGCTTCGTCCGCAGCAGCAGATGCGTGAAGCGCAAGCGCGGCAGCTGGAACAGATGCGTCAACAGCAGCAACAGCGGTTGCAACAGCTGGCTTCACTTCCGGCGATTGATGTGTTGCAGAGCGCAATTAGCCTGCTGCAGCAACCCACGAAGGATGCCGGCACTCAGCAAATGCTGGAGCGAATCGTGGCAGCGCGCGGCAATCAGCTGGAAGCCTGGCATCCAGATAGCCAACCGCAGCAGCTGCAGTTAAGGCTTGCCTGGCCGCAATTTCTGCCGCTGTTTAGTGAACTAGCTAGCACCCGATTACCGGTGCCACAACGCTTTCAGCTGCAAGCCGAGCAAGGAGTATTGAACACGCAACTGTGGCTGGAGAGTGACGATGCGGAGTAGCGCCTTGCTGTTGTGGCTTTGTAGCTCGCTGGCACTGGCGCGCGATCCTTTCCAGCCGCTGGCAGCAACGCTGTGTCAGACGCAGGTTGCTGCGCCAGAAGGCTGGCGCTTACAGGGCATTATTGGCACGGCGCCGCACTACGTGGCGTGGCTGGTGTCACCTCAAGGCAAAAGCCATCGGCTGGATAATCAAGCGCCTTTTCCCCAGCCGCCCTGGCAAGTCGTGCAGCTTACGTCGCGCATGCTGGTGTTGAGCGCAGCACAAAGCTGCACGCCACAGCAAATCACATGGGTAATAAAAGGAGGTTTTTATGAAATGGATGACGTTACTGATGCTGTTGTGTCTGAGCATGCCGCTGCGCGCTAAGGACGACCGATTAAGTCTGACGTTTGATGATGCGCCGGTTGAACGCATTTTGCAGGCGCTGGCAGATTATCAGCAGACCAACCTGTTGATTGCGCCGGGCGTTGAAGGTCGGCTGTCGCTGCGCTTAGACAATGTCGGCTGGGATCGCGCGCTCGCGCTGGTGACGCAGCTGGCAAAACTCATCGTGGTGCAGGAAGAGGGCGTTTTGCTGGTCTATCCGGAAAGCTGGCAGCAGCAGCAGGCGCAACAGGAAAAGGTGGAGCGTGAGGAGGAGAAGCAGCAAACGCCGCTGGAACAACAAACCGTGACGCTGCATTACGCCAGCGCCAGCGATATTTACCGCAGCCTGCAAGCCGAACGCTCGTTGATGACGCCGCGCGGTAGCGTCACGGTCGATAGCCGCACCAACAGTTTGCTGCTGCGCGATACGGCTGAGGCATTGCGTGACACCGAGCGCTGGTTAAAAGCGCTGGATTTGCCGCTCGAGCAGGTTGAGCTCGCGGCACACATCGTCACCATCAATGAAGAGCATCTGCGCGAGTTAGGTGTTAACTGGGGCACGTCACCGGCAGAAGTGGTAACGCAGGCGTTGCGCAACCCGCTGCTCGAGATTCCTCTTGCGGTGAGTAATCCGGCGTTTCGCGCGGGCGTGACGCTGGGCCAGGTCAGCGGCGAACTGCTCAACCTGGAACTGAGTGCGCTGGAGCAGGAGAACCAAATCGAAATCATCGCCAGTCCGCGCTTGTTTACCTCGCATCAGCAAACCGCCAGCATCAAACAGGGCACGGAAATCCCTTATGAGGTGAAATCGGGCAACAGCGGTGCCACCGCCATTGAATTTAAGGAAGCGGTTTTAGGCATGGAAGTGACGCCGGTGGTGCTGGGAAATGGCCGCATCCAGCTCAAACTGCGGCTGAGCCAGAACTTGCCAGGGCGCAGTGTAAACATTGGCGACAACCAGGTGCTGAGTATTGATAAGCAGGAGATCGAGACTCAGGTGACGCTGCGCGATGGCGAAACCTTAGCGCTGGGCGGCATTTTCCAGCAGCAGCGTACGCAGAGCGAAAAACGCGTGCCCTGGCTGGGCGATATGCCTTTATTAGGGAATTTGTTCCGTCAGCAAACTGATGAGCAGAAGAAAAAGGAGCTGGTGATCTTTATTACTCCCAGACTGGTCAGGGAAGCAGCGCTTACTGCCGGATAAAGCGGAAAATTCGTTCTGTGAGGCCAACTGCGTTGACGCAGGGCTGGAATTAGCTTACAAGGTTTAGCGATTTTCAAAACGGTGTAACGGAACGCGGCAGAATAACCTTCCGAATGACGTTAGTCACAAGCGATACTGACGTCAAAAGAAATATCGCCAAAATAATTCGAGCTCCAGTAAGACGTTAAATGAGTGAATGCACTGTGCTTACATCGGTAAGCGATGACAGTGGATGACCCCGGCCAGCGTGCCTGTAGCACGAAATATAGCGGATCAGCGGAGGTGCGTTACCGTTTCGCGAACCACAGACCGGTCCTGTTAAGAGGTCGCCGGGGGCAATTTATTCGGTTGCCAAACGGCCATGAGTGTTGAGATAATTTTCCGTCTGACTCTTGTTAACGCTCATGAGGTCTCAGTTCCTGTCCCGCCAGCTATGCTGAACGCGGGGTATCATCAACGAATTCTTAGTAATACCGATAAAATGGCAGAGAAACGCAATATCTTTCTGGTTGGGCCGATGGGTGCCGGCAAAAGCACTATTGGTCGTCAGTTGGCTCAGCAACTCAATATGGAATTTTTCGATTCCGATCAGGAAATTGAGCGACGCACCGGAGCGGATGTAGGCTGGGTATTTGATGTGGAAGGCGAAGAAGGCTTCCGCGATCGTGAAGAAAAGATCATTAATGAGCTGACCGAGAAGCAAGGCATTGTCCTCGCGACCGGTGGCGGCTCAGTCAAATCCCGCGAGACCCGTAATCGTCTCTCCGCCCGCGGTGTGGTCGTATACCTTGAAACCACCATCGAAAAGCAACTTGCACGAACCCAGCGTGATAAAAAGCGTCCGCTGTTGCAGGTTGAATCACCGCCGCGCGAAGTACTGGAAGCGCTAGCTGGTGAACGTAATCCGCTTTATGAAGAGATCGCTGATGTCACTATTCGCACTGACGATCAGAGTGCAAAAGTGGTGGCCAATCAGATCATCAACATGCTGGAAAAGAACTAATCCAGCGCCCTGAGGGCTCAGCAATAGGTATCGGTCATCATGGAGAAGATCACTGTCTCACTCGGGGATCGCAGTTACCCCATCACCATCGCTGCCGGACTGTTTAACGATCCGGCTTCTTTTTGGCCGCTCAAAGCAGGCGACAATACCATGCTGGTGACAAACCAGACCCTGGCGCCGATCTATCTTGAACCCCTGTCAGCGCTGCTCAGCAATGCCGGCATTAAGGTAGATCAGGTCATTTTGCCTGATGGTGAGCAGTACAAAACCCTGGCGGTCATGGACGAGGTGTTCACCGCGCTGCTGAAAAAGCCGCACGGTCGTGATACCACGTTGATTGCACTCGGTGGTGGCGTGATTGGTGACTTAACCGGATTTGCTGCAGCCAGCTATCAGCGTGGCGTGCGCTTTATTCAGGTGCCGACCACGTTGTTGTCTCAGGTTGACTCCTCCGTCGGTGGAAAAACCGCGGTAAACCATCCACTCGGCAAAAACATGATTGGGGCGTTTTATCAGCCCGCGTCTGTCGTAGTGGATACCCATTGCCTGACCACTCTGCCACCGCGCGAACTAGCGTCCGGTCTGGCGGAAGTGATCAAATACGGCATTATCCTTGATGGCGAATTCTTCCAGTGGCTAGAGCAAAATCTTGATGCTCTGCTGGCGCTGGATGAAAAAGCCCTGGCTTACTGCATCCGTCGCTGCTGCGAGCTAAAAGCAGAAGTGGTTGCGGCTGATGAGCGCGAAACCGGCGTACGTGCACTGCTCAATCTGGGCCATACTTTTGGTCATGCGATTGAAGCGCACATGGGCTACGGCAACTGGCTGCACGGCGAAGCGGTGTCGGCTGGCATGGTGATGGCCGCACGTACCGCTGAACGTTTAGGGCAGTTCACCTCGGTTGAAACCGATCGCATTATCGCGCTGCTGCTGCGTGCTGGTTTGCCTGTACATGGCCCGGCGAGCATGGCGGCGGAAGATTATTTGCCACACATGATGCGCGATAAGAAAGTGCTGGCGGGCGAGCTGCGTCTGGTGCTGCCTCTCGCTATTGGCCGCTCTGAAGTGCGTGGCGGTGTGGCTCATGATATGGTGCTGGCAGCAATTAACGATTGCCAGAAACCCTGATTATTAGAAGTGATGAGTGGTGATGCGGCGTGTGGGAAGCGCGTCGTTTTACGGAGGAGGCTAAATGGATGAGTTCAAACCGGAAGACGAGTTAAAACCTGACGCCAGTGACCGCCGTCCGACGCGGCCACGCAAATCGTCTTCTGCGCCGAAAGTGAAAGTACCGGTTTCCCGTCAACATATGATGATGGGCATTGGTATTTTGGTTCTGCTGTTGGTGGTGCTGGGGATTGGTTCAGCATTAACCGGCCCAGACGAGAAGAAACCCGCAACCAATACCGCAAATAATGGCGCGGCACCTTCTGCCGGTGGCAGCGAAAAGAACATCGACCTTTCGGGATCGACGTCCATGAGCGGCCAGCAAAACGCCACGCCTTCTGCTGAAGGCAGCGTAGCGCAAAACACCGCGGGCACAACTGCACCAGCGGGCAGCGATGGTCAATCCATCTCGATGCCATCAGTCTCCTCGACGCCGACGCAAGCTGCGCCTGTGGATACGCCAGCTAATCAACAACGTGTCACGCTGCCTGGCGATCTCAATAGTGCGCTGAACAATCAGCAAGGTTCTGTCGATGCCGCAGCACAAGGCGCGCAGGGTAATAGCTCGCTGCCAACCGCGCCAGCCACAGTCAGCGGCAACGGTAAAGCGATCACGCCGCCAGCCATGCGTTCAGAAACCCCCGCGCGCACCAGCAACAACGGTACACGCGAGACGCACGCGTCGACGCCGCATAAAACACCGACCGCCACTAAACCAGCAGCTGTGAAAGAGAACAACACCCGCACCACCGCGACGCGTAATCCCGCGCCTGCCAGTGCGAGCGGTGCCAGCAAATCGTTGCCGTCGGGCGGGAACTACACGCTGCAGTTGAGCGGTGCGTCGAAAGAAGAGAGCCTGAACGCCTGGGCGAGAAAACAGAACCTGAGTGGTTATCACGTGTATAAAACCACGCGTAACGGCGAACCTTGGTATGTGTTGGTGAGCGGCGCTTACGCCACGCCAGCCGATGCGAAACGCGCCGTGGCATCGCTGCCAGCGGAAGTGCGTGCGGCCAATCCGTGGGTAAAACCGCTTAGCCAGGTGAAGAAAGAAAGCCAGTAATGAGATGTGGGGCCGCAAAAATGCGGCCCCGTTTAAAGCGCAGAGCTGCTGTCGGTTCCACCACAGCCAATAATTAAGATGTAATAACCACGACAGCATGAAAAAAAATCGCGCTTTCCTGAAATGGGCCGGAGGGAAATACCCGCTCCTCGATGACATCCGTCGTCATTTGCCACAAGGTGATTGTCTAATCGAACCCTTTGTCGGCGCCGGTTCCGTGTTCCTCAACACCGACTATGACCGCTATCACCTGGCGGACATCAACGGTGATCTCATCAATCTGTATAACATCGTCAAAACGCGTACCGCGGCTTTCATTGAAGACGCGCGACAGCTTTTCAACGCCGAAGGCAACACTGCAGAAACCTACTACGCGCAGCGCATCGCCTTTAATGCGAGCAAAGATGAATATCAGCGCGCGGTGCTGTTTCTGTATCTCAATCGCCACGGTTATAACGGTCTGTGCCGCTACAATTTGCGCGGTGAGTTTAACGTGCCTTTTGGCCGGTATCGCAAGCCGTACTTCCCGGAAGCGGAGCTGCTCTGGTTTGCCGAACGGGCGCAAAAAGCGACCTTTGTCTGTGAATCGTACGATGTTACTCTGAACAACGCCGTTGAAGGCTCAGTGGTTTATTGCGATCCGCCGTATGCCCCGCTTTCGGCGACAGCGAATTTTACCGCTTACCACACCAACAGTTTTAGTCTGCGCGAGCAGCAGCATCTGGCTGAGTTAGCCAATAAGCTTTCGCAGCAAAATCGCATCCCGGTACTGATTTCAAACCACGATACGGTACTCACGCGTGAGTGGTATCAGAATGCGGATTTACACATAGTCAAAGCCCGGCGTTCCATCAGCCGAAGCATAAGTGGTCGCACGCAAGTCGACGAACTGCTAGCGCTTTTCCGCTAGCCTGTTTCGTCCGCGACCAAGGCATTACGCCAGCTCAGGCTGGCGCACAAAATTGGGAGAATCGGATGAAACAATTTTTACTGGCCCCATCAATTCTGGCTGCTGACTTCGCGCGTTTGGGTGAAGACACGGCCAAAGCGCTGGCGGCAGGTGGTGATGTGGTCCATTTCGATGTGATGGATAACCACTACGTTCCCAATCTGACGATGGGGCCGATGGTGCTTAAAGCGCTGCGCGATTACGGCATCACTGCACCTATTGATGTGCATCTGATGGTTAAACCTGTGGATGCATTGATCCCGGAATTCGCTAAAGCGGGCGCCACCTTCATCACTTTCCACCCGGAAGCCAGCGAGCATGTTGATCGCACGCTGCAGCTGATCAAAGAGCATGGTTGCAAAGCGGGTCTGGTGTTCAACCCTGCGACGCCGCTCCACTACCTCGATTATGTAATGGATAAGCTGGACATCATTCTGCTGATGTCGGTGAACCCAGGCTTTGGCGGTCAATCCTTCATTCCCGGTACGCTCGACAAACTGCGTCAGGCGCGTCGCCTGATTGATGAGAGTGGCTACAACATTCGTCTGGAAGTGGATGGCGGCGTGAAAATCGATAACATCGGCCAGATTGCTGCCGCCGGTGCCGATATGTTTGTTGCCGGTTCCGCGATCTTCGGTCATCCGGATTACAAAAAAGTGATCGATGAGATGCGTGGCGAACTGGAGAAAGTTAATGGCTCATTTCACTGATATCCGCGCGCTGGCGTTTGACCTCGACGGTACGCTGGTCGATAGCGCGCCGGGCCTGGCACAAGCCATCGATCATGCGCTGAGCGATCTGCAGCTGCCGCCGCCGGGTTTGGCATTGGCTTCTACCTGGATTGGTAACGGCGCTGACGTGATGATGACCCGCGCGCTGACCTGGGCGCTGGGACGCGAGCCGCATGCCGAAGAGCAACGCGATGCGCGTGCGCTGTTTGACAAACATTACGCGCAAACGGTAGAAGCGGGCAGTACGCTGTTCCCGCAGGTAGTAGAGACGCTGGCGGCTTTGCAGGCGAAAGGCCTGCCGTTGGCGATCGTCACCAACAAGCCAACGCCATTTGTGGCGCCGCTGCTGAAGTCGCTCGGGATTGCTGAGTACTTCACGCAGATTATCGGCGGTGACGACGTAATTGTGAAAAAGCCCCATCCAGCGGCCATTTTCCTCGTCCTTGGCCATTTTGGCGTGCTTCCGGGACAATTACTGTTTGTCGGCGATTCTCGCAATGATATTCTCGCGGCCCAGGCGGCAGGCGTACCGAACATCGGTATGACATTCGGCTACAACTACGGCGAGCCGATTGCTACCAGCCAACCCGATTTAACTCTCGACTCTTTTGACGAACTTTTGCCCGCTATCGGGCTGTGATTATCAGGACATAACATGAGCAAACCCATCGTTTTCAGCGGCGCCCAGCCTTCCGGTGAACTGACCATTGGCAACTACATGGGGGCGCTGCGTCAGTGGGTGCAGATGCAGGATGATTTTCACTGCATTTACTGCATCGTCGATCTGCACGCCATCACCGTACGTCAGGATCCAACCGCGCTGCGTAAAGCCACGCTGGATACCTTAGCGCTCTATCTTGCCTGCGGCATCGACCCGGCGAAGAGCACCATCTTTGTTCAGTCGCACGTGCCAGAGCATGCGCAGCTGAGCTGGGTGCTGAACTGCTACGCCTATTTTGGCGAGCTGAGCCGCATGACGCAGTTCAAAGATAAATCCGCGCGCTACTCGGAAAACATCACCGCAGGCCTGTTTGATTATCCGGTGCTGATGGCGGCCGATATCCTGCTCTATCAAACCAATCAGGTGCCGGTTGGCGAAGATCAGAAGCAGCATCTGGAGCTGAGCCGCGATATCGCCCAGCGTTTCAATGCGCTGTACGGCGATGTGTTCAAAGTGCCTGAACCGTTCATTCCGAAATCGGGTGCACGTGTGATGTCGCTGCTTGAGCCGACCAAAAAAATGTCCAAGTCAGACGACAACCGTAACAACGTGATTGGTCTGCTGGAAGACACCAAAGCGGTGGTGAAGAAGATCAAACGTGCGGTAACCGACTCCGCCGAGCCGCCAGTGGTGCGCTACGACGTCAAAGAGAAAGCCGGTGTATCAAACCTGCTGGATATTCTTGCGGGCGTGACCGGTAAAACCATTGCGCAGCTGGAGCAAGAGTTCGAAGGCAAAATGTACGGCCATCTGAAAGGTGAAGTGGCTGAAGCGGTTTCCGGCATGTTGACCGAGCTGCAGGAGCGCTATCATCGTTTCCGTAGCGATGAAGAGTTGCTGAATCAGGTGATGCGCGATGGCGCAGCAAAAGCCCGCGCTCATGCGCAGGAAACGCTGAAGAAAGTGTATGAAGCGGTAGGTTTTGTCGCACAGCCGTAAGCGGTTTGCGGAATAGAACAGAACGGCGGGTCATTTGACCCGCCGTTTTTTATTTGATGCGATGTAACGCCAGTTCCGCGCCATCCCAGAACAGGCGGGCGTTACCGTCAGCCAGCACGCTGATCACCGCGCCCGGCGCAGGTCCCCACGCCTGGTTGCCACAACTCACATTGAAACCGTAACGGAAGGTGAAATCACGATCCTGGCCCGCGCCATTGGCGGCGCTCAGGCGCGGTTTAGCGTTGCAGTTATCGACGGAAGGATTGATGCTGCGCTCAGCAGTACCGCGCGTCCAGGTGATCGCATTCGGCTTAAACGCCACGCGCGCGCCCATAAACTGTGGATCATTCTTGATATAAAGCTGACCGACTTCCTTCTTAGGCGTTACCGCCACCACCTGCCATTCACCCACCACGTTCGACCAGGTAACCGGTGCGGCGGTAGCAAGCGCGCTTAACGGCAATAACAACGCGCAAACCCGTGAAGCAACGCGCATGGAAACTCCTTATTGACGAGAAAGATGGCCCATAGTCTGGCGACAAAGCGCAGCGCTGTACAGTTTTTTACCGTGTCAGAACCAGCGTAACTGAGAACGCAGTTCCACCACGCGACCAACAATAATCAGAGCCGGACTGGCAAACTGCTGCGCCAGCGTGGCCAGTTCCGCCAGCGTTGCGGTCTCTACGCGCTGCTGCGGCGTGGTGCCATTCTGCACGATCGCCACCGGCATGGCAGCATCCATGCCGTGTTGCAACAGCTGCTGCTGAATTTCCGGCGCCTGCGCCAGCCCCATATAGAACACCAGCGTTTGCTGTTCAGCCGCCAGCTTGCGCCACTCAATTTCGCCGTGCTGCTGCAAATGGCCGGTGACGAAACGCACGCTCTGCGCGTGGTCGCGATGCGTCAGCGGAATACCGCTGTAAGCAGAACAGCCCGAGGCGGCGGTGATACCCGGCACCACGCTAAACGGGATGTTGTGCTGCGCCAGCAGTTCCAGCTCTTCACCGCCGCGGCCAAAGATAAAGGGATCGCCACCTTTTAGTCGCACCACCCGCTTGCCGCTCTGCGCCTGCTCAAGTAAAACCTGGTTGATCTGCGATTGCGGTACGCAGTGATTGCCGGCTTGTTTGCCGACAAAGATGCGCTCCGCATCGCGGCGGACCAGATTAAGAATCGGCGCCGAGACCAGGCGGTCATACACCACCACATCGGCCTGCTGGATGTGCTGCAAACCTTTCAGCGTCAGCAGCCCCGCATCGCCCGGCCCGGCGCCTACCAGCACCACTTCGCCTTGCTGCGACAGCGGCGCATCGAACAAGGTCTCGACGATGTGCTCGGCGCGTGGTCGATCACCATTCGCCAGGGTTTGCGCCAAACGATCGCTCACGAAGAAGCGCTCCCAGAAAGCGCGCCGCTGCGCCATGCTGTTAAAGGTTCGCTTCACACGATTGCGCAACGATCCGGCTAAGAACGCTAACTCGCCGAGATGTTGTGGCAGCATCGCTTCAAGTTTTTCACGCAGCAAACGCGCCAGCACCGGCGCGCGACCGCCAGATGACACGGCGATCATCAGCGGCGAACGGTCGACAATCGACGGCATAATCGCGCTGGCTTCCTGCGGCGCATCCACCAGATTGCAAAAGATGCGCCGCCGCTCAGCCGCATCGCCAACCTGCTGATTCACCGCATCATCATCGGTGGCGGCAATCACCAGCCAACAATCCGCGAGCCAGCGCTCGTCAAACGCGCCGGGGAGTAAGGTCAACTTTCCCTGTTGTGCCCACTGCTGAAAAGCGGGAGAGAAATCCAGCGCGCCAACCTGCAAATTGGCACCGGCGTCCAGCAGCAAACGCGCTTTGCGTTCTGCCACATCGCCACCGCCCACCAGCAAACAGCGCTTGCCTTGCAGGCGGCAAAACAGCGGAAAGTAGTCCATAGCTTATCCTGAAAAAAGCCCGCGCAAGGCGGGCTGAAAAAGTGTTATGCGGTTTTGAGCGGCGCGGCTTGCGCTTCGGCCTGCGGGCGCTGCGCCTGCGGTGTGGCGTACCAGTAACCGAGGCCCATCAGCACCATGCCGGAGAACATATTGCCCAGCGTCACCCACAGCAGGTTGTGGCCGATGCCGCTTAGCGTGAAGTCGGCATTATGCTGACCAAACCACGACAGCGCAAAGACCGTCATGTTGGCAATCGAGTGTTCGTAGCCGGAAGCGATAAACGCCAGCAAACACCACCAGATGGCGATGAACTTCGCCGTGCCTTCGGTACGCACCGCCATCCAAATCGCCAGGCAGACCAGCCAGTTACAGAGCGCGCCTTTAAAGAACAGCGCCATGGCTGGCTGCGTGGTTTTTGCCAGCGCCGCGCTGTGCAGCAGCGATCCGGCATTTGGCAGCAGCGGACCCGCCGCATAGTAATAAATCAGCGCGACGAATACTGAACCGACAAGATTACCCAGCCAGGTTTGCGGCAGCACGCACCACATCTGGCCTTGCTTGATGCTGCCGGCTTTGACGCCGATGGTCAGGAACATGGTGTGGCCGGTGAACAACTCGGAACCAGCGATGATCACCAGCGTTAAAGCGATACCGAAAGTCGCGCCCATCAGCAGCGGACGATAAGCCGGATCGACCAGATTGCCGAGCGTGAAGATCAGGATAATCGCCAGGCCAACGTAAGCGCCCGCCATCGCCGAGCTGATCCAGAAGGCCTGCGGGCTGTGCTGCGCCGTACGCACAATGCGCGCCGCGTTGGCGGCGCATTTATTCAGGGTGTCAGTAAACATAGTGACGTCTCATAAAGTAAAGGAATGCTGTCAGGCGCAGATCTCGACCTTGCCATCGCGAACGCGCACCGGATAGCTCGCCACCGAGCACGCTTCGTCTTCCAGACACAAGCCATCGCTCAGGCGGAAGCGCTGTTTCTTCAGTGGACTCGCCACCCACAGCGCCTGCTGGTGCTCCGCAATCAGACCGCGTGACAACACGCTGGCTTGGGCGAAAGGATCGATATTGCTCAAGGCGTAGAGTTGCTCATCGTCGTGCGGACGGAAGAGGGCAATCTGCTGGCCTTTGATCAGCGCACATACGCCGGTCGCAGGCAGAATTTGGCTGAGTTCACACACCGAATGCCACTGGCTCATACGTCGATCTCCTCAATCAGAGTGACCGCAATGCGCTCGGCGGGTTGCGCCGGACGATGCTGATCGCGTTGGTTGATGTGCTGTACCAGCGGATCGCGGCGATCGCTGTTGATGAAAGTGCGGAAGTGATGCTGCTGCTGCGGATCCTGCAGCGTCGCGGTCCATTCACATTCCACTGCCGCGCGCAGACGCGCCAACTCCGTTTCAAGCTGCGTATTCAGACCGAGTTTGTCATCAATAATCACGCTGCGTAGATAGTCAATGCCGCCTTCCATGCTTTCCAGCCACAGCGAGGTGCGCTGCAGGCGATCGCCGGTGCGGATGTAGAACATCATGAAGCGGTCGAGATAGTGCAGCAGCGTATCGCGATCAAGATCGGCAGCCAGCAAATCGGCGTGACGTGGCTTCATGCCGCCATTGCCGCACACATACAGGTTCCAGCCTTTCTCGGTGGCGATGATACCCACGTCTTTGCCCTGCGCTTCGGCGCATTCGCGCGTGCAGCCGGAGACGCCAAACTTCATCTTGTGCGGGGTACGAATGCCTTTGTAGCGATGCTCCAGCTCAATGCCGAAGCCGAGGCTGTCCCCTACGCCAAAGCGGCACCAGATGCTGCCAACGCAGGTTTTCGCCATGCGCAGCGCTTTGGCATACGCTTGTCCGGTTTCAAAACCGGCATCAATCAGCTGCGTCCAGATCGCCGGCAGATCATCGCGCTGCGCACCAAACAGGCCAATACGCTGCGAGCCAGTGATTTTGGTGTAGAGATTGTACTGGCGCGCCACGGCGCCAATCGCCATCAATCCTTCCGGCGTGATTTCGCCTCCGGCCGAGCGCGGGATCACCGAGTAAGTACCGTCTTTCTGAATATTGCCGAGGAACAGATCGTTGCTGTCCTGCAGCGGTGCGAGCTGTGGCTTCAACACATATTCGTTCCAGCAGGAAGCCAGCAGTGAACCAACCGTCGGTTTACACACCTCGCAGCCGTAGCCCTGACCATATTTCGCCAGCAGCGCGTCGAACGATGTGATCTCTTCCACGCGAATCAGGTGATACAGCTCCTGACGCGAATAGGGGAAGTGCGCGCACAAATGATTGTTCACTTCGATGCCCTGACGGCTCAATTCAGCGTTCAGCACCTGAGTAATCAACGGAATACAGCCGCCGCAGCCGGTGCCGGCGCGGGTTTCGGTTTTCAGCGCTGCGACGGTGTGGCAACCGCCTTGCACCGCTTTGACGATATCGCCTTTGCTGACGTCGAAGCAGGAGCAGATTTGCGCGCTGTCCGGCAGTGCATCAGCGCCCATTACCGGTTTCTCGCCGCTGCCCGCAGGCAGGATCAGCAACGCCGGATTTTCCGGTAGCGCGATGTTATTCAGCGCCAGCTGCAGCAGATTGCCGTAATCGCTGGTGTCACCGACCAGCACCGCGCCCAGCAGCGTGCGGCTATCTTCGCTGACGATCAGGCGCTTATAGATATTTTTCTGCTCATCAAGCCACACGAAGCTGCGTGCGCCTGGCGTGCGGCCATGCGCATCACCAATGCCACCGACATCAACGCCCAGCAGTTTCAGCTTGGCGCTCATATCTGCTCCGGCAAACGCGTTGTCGCGGCCAACCAGCCGATCGCTGGCGACCTGCGCCATTTTGTAGCCTGGCGCGACTAAGCCATAAATACGGTTCTGCCAGGCGGCACACTCACCAATGGCGAAGATGTCCGCATCGCTGGTCTGGCAATGATCGTCAATGGCGATACCGCCGCGCGCGCCCAGCTGCAGGCCGCACTGTTTGGCCAGCTTGTCTTGCGGGCGAATGCCGGTGGAGAAGACGATGAAATCGACATCCAGCGCGCTGCCGTCAGCAAACTCCAGCGTTTTACCGCCTTGCGCGTGATGGACGATCTGCTGGGTGTTTTTGCCGGTGTGAACGCGCACGCCCATCTGCTCGATCTTACGACGCAGTTGCTCGCCGCCTTGCGGATCGAGCTGTTCTGCCATTAGCACCGGCGCGAACTCAATGACGTGGGTTTCGACGCCGAGGTTTTTCAGCGCGCCTGCCGCTTCCAGTCCCAACAGTCCGCCGCCAATTACCGCGCCGCGTTTGCTACGGCGTGAACAGGCTTCAATGGCGTTGAGATCTTCAATGGTGCGATAGACATAGCAATCACTGCCTTCCGCGCCGGTAATCGGTGGAATCCACGGATAAGAGCCGGTGGCGAAAATCAGCGTGTCGTAATGCACCGCGCGACCGCTATTCGAGTGAATCAGTTTTTCATCGCGGTTAATGGTGATGGCGCGTTCGCCGAGCAGCAGCTTTACCTGATGCTTTTCGTAATACCCTTCGCGAACCAGTGAGAGTTCTTCGGCGGTGTGATGGGAAAAATAGGCGGAAAGGTGGACGCGGTCATAGGCGACGCGAGGTTCTTCACAGAAAACGGTTATCGCGAACTGATTAGATTCATCTTTGTCGATAAGTTCTTCTATAAAGCGGTGGCCGACCATGCCGTTGCCAATAATAACGACACTGTGCTTGCTCATGCTTGCCTCAAAAATTGCGGTATCTGCGCCTACCTTAGCGCGGCGCTTTTGGAACTTATTGATATATATCAAGCGCACCCTTATATACCTATTTCGAGTTATGTAACTGATTTTGAACGAATTAGTTAAGTGGCTTATTTGGTTGATAATTACCTAATCATTTCTTCGCCGCACATTCCGTAGCGGCACGATTCATCGCGCAATAAATTGCACCGCTACGGAATGTGCCCGCGGTGACAGGGTTTTTCATGCTAGCTTTAGGTTTTGTGTTTTACAGGAGTACGGCATGGCCAACCCGTCACTGAAGTGGATCAACAACCTGCGCTTAGCGGGCCAGCAAGGCTTGTGGCAGATCGAAATCGCCAACGGCAAGATTGCGCAGATTCGCCCGCAGCCGCCGCAAACTGCAGCCCAGCCTGACGCGCTGGATGCGGAGGGCGGACTGGCGAGCGCGCCGTTTATCGAGCCGCATATTCACCTCGATACCACGCAAACCGCTGGCGAACCCGCCTGGAACCAATCCGGCACGCTGTTTGAAGGCATCGAGCGCTGGGCGGAGCGCAAAGCGCTACTGAGCCATGACGATGTGAAACAGCGCGCGCAGCAAACCCTGAAGTGGCAAATCGCCAACGGGATTCAGCATGTGCGGACTCACGTCGATGTTTCCGATCCCACGCTGACCGCGTTAACAGCGATGCTGGAGGTGAAAGCGGAAATGGCGCCGTGGATCGACATCCAGATTGTGGCGTTTCCGCAGGAAGGGATTCTCTCTTATCCGAACGGCGAAGCGTTGCTGGAAGAGGCGCTGCGCATGGGCGCGGATGTGGTAGGCGCGATTCCGCACTACGAATTCACCCGCGAATACGGCGTGGAGTCGCTGCATAAAACCTTTGCGCTGGCTAATCGCTACGATCGGCTGGTGGATGTGCACTGCGACGAGATCGACGATGAGCAGTCGCGCTTTGTCGAAACCGTGGCGGCGCTGGCACACCGCGATGGCAACGGCGAGCGCGTCACCGCCAGCCACACCACGGCGATGCACTCCTACAACAATGCCTACACGTCGCGGCTGTTCCGTCTGCTTAAGCTCTCAAATATCAACTTTGTCGCCAATCCGCTGGTGAATATCCATCTGCAAGGGCGCTTTGATAGCTATCCGAAACGTCGCGGCATCACGCGGGTGAAAGAGCTACTGGAAGCGAATATCAACGTCTGCTTTGGCCACGATGATGTGTTCGATCCCTGGTATCCGCTCGGCACTGCCAGCATGCTGCAGGTGCTGCACATGGGATTGCATGTCTGTCAGCTGATGGGTTACGAGCAGATTGATAATGGATTGCAGCTGATTACCGCCAACAGCGCCAAAACCCTGCAGCTGGCGAATTACGGTATTGAGGCAGGTAATGATGCCAGTCTGATTATTCTGCCGGCGGAGAGTGGATTTGATGCGGTGCGGCGTCAGGTGCCGGTGCGTTATTCAGTGCGTAAAGGTGTATTGGTCGCTGCGACGCAGCCCGCCAGCAGCGAGATCTATTTAGCGGGAAAAGAAGCGGTAACCTTCAAACGTTGAAGAGCAGGGCGGACTGCGGTCCGCCCGTCAAACTTAGTGGGTGACGTGACCGTGCTGGCGATGTTTGGTCACAAAGCCGAGCAGAACACACATCACAAACACCACGGCGTACAAACCGTTAGCCGTTGAGAGCGCAGCATGTGCGCCACCTTGCGCCACGATTGGGCCGGTTACCACGAAGGTCAACATGGTGCCGACGGTGCCGCAGGTCAGGATGAAGTTCACCAGCTTCGGTGAAGAGACTTTGGTTTGCAGCGATCCCAGCGTGATGATGGTGGTGTAAATCGCGCTTGAGCTGAAGCCCAGCGTCATGATGATCCAGTGCAGCATGCTGGCGTCTTTAGAAGTGACGAACCAGTACATCAAACCGGTTGCCAGCGCCGCCAGCACCATCAGGATGCGCTGCAGATCGAAGAAGCGCAGTACGAAGCTGAACACCCACATGCCGACCATGTACGCGGTCCAGAAGTTACCTACCAACTGACCGGCAGCGGCGATATCCATGCCCATCGATTTGGTGGCGTATTCCGGCACCCACGAGATGAAGCCGAGCTGGCCGAGGATATAGCAGAGTGCTGCAATCGACAGGAACAGCACGCCGATGCCCCATTTCTCTTTCTCAACGCCTGGCTTAGCGGCTTCGCTTTTCAGCACCGGGAACTCAATGAACAGCGTCAGCACAAAGATCGCGACATAAATGATGCCGATGCAGGCGTAAACCCAATACCACGGCAACGCGCGCGCCAGTAAGATACCGGCGATGATCGGAAAGATGGTGCCCGCCATGCTGAAGAACGAATCGGTAAACAGCAGACGTGCGCCGCGCTGACGGCCATCGTACAGATGGGTGATCAGGAAGGTACCGATCGACATCGTGATGCCGCTGACGACGCCGAGGATGAACATGCACAGCGAGAAGACGGTGAGATCGTGGCTGGTCATCAGGCCGGCAACGGCGAGGATCATCAGCACAAAGCCAAAGATCAGCTGGCGCTTCAACGGCACAATCACCATCAGCCAGGCGTTCAGGAACACCGACACCAAAATGCCCGCATTGAGGAATGTGAAAGTGTTGCTCATTTCTGAAATAGGGCGCTGGAAATACTGCGCGATATTGTCCAGCACCATACCGGTAACGATCACCAGTGCGCCGGTGAGCGCATAGGAGAAATAGCTAATCCAGGTAAGGCCAATGCGATTACGGTTTGTCATGTTCTGAACCTGTTAAGCGACGAAGTTGGCAAAAAGTGTCATGAATTGTAAGTGTTGCTGTGATCTTAATAAACAACGAGTGTAACAAGGCGGAAATATTTCATTGAGAGTGTGATTTTCATCACGCAAATGATTGCGTGACGGCAAAAGTATGACAATAGCAACATCCGCGTAAATATCGGTAAAACGCTGGCTCTTGGATCACATGCTCTTTACAATCAATCTCGTTTTTGAGCTAGCTCTCCATGGTAAGGAATCTTTCATGCTTAAACGTACTTTGACAGCGGCGGTTGCCCTGTTAGCGCTCTCTTCCGTATCGTCTGCCGCGCTCGCCGCAAAAGGCGATCCTCATGTGCTGCTCACCACCTCTGCGGGCAATATTGAACTCGAACTGAACAACCAGAAAGCCCCGGTTTCGGTGAAAAACTTTGTTGATTACGTCAACAATGGTTTCTACAACAACACCATTTTCCACCGCGTTATTCCTGGCTTTATGATTCAGGGCGGCGGTTTCACTACCGACATGCAGCAGAAGCAAACGGTAGCGCCGATCAAGAACGAAGCCGACAACGGCTTGCGTAATCTGCGCGGCACCATTTCGATGGCGCGTACCGCAGATAAAGACAGCGCCACCAGCCAGTTTTTCCTCAACGTAGCCGATAATGCGTTCCTCGATCACGGTCAGCGTGATTTCGGCTATGCGGTATTTGGTAAAGTTGTGAAAGGCCAGGATGTGATCGACAAGATTGCGCAGGTCCCTACCAAAGATGTGGGACCGTACCAAAATGTGCCGTCAAAACCGATTGTTATCCTCTCCGCCAAAGTCCTGCCTTAATTCTGAAACGCGCCATTTTCGCATGGCGCATCATTGGCTCTCCGGCAAAGCAAAAAATTGCTGCTTATACTTAGGGCTCATTGCTTGCCGGAGGCGCTATGACTAGCAAACTCACTGAGAAACAGAAAGCCACTTTGTGGCAGCAGCGCCGTGCTGCGAGCTACCAGGCCAGCTGTCGACTGGCCGGATATACCTATAGCGAAGCTCTTATCGATGCCGAACATGCTGAGGAGCGACTCGAGTCGCTGAGGAGGCAATATGGTGGATAACAGCTTAGCGGTACGCGATCCCTATTTGTGGCACAACGACAATGTGTTGAAGAATCGCCTCGATATTCATGATGAAGCCCAGCTGCGCAAAGCGGAACTGGCTTTCAGCACCGCGCGCCTGGCGACGTTAGAACTTGGCCAGCGCAGCATCGGTTTGCCACGTCTTTGCCATATTCATCGCACGCTGTTTCAGGATCTCTACAGCTGGGCGGGAGAATTGCGTACCATTGATATCTGGCGCGATGAAACGCCGTATTGTCATTGCGAATACATCGAGAAAGAGGGCAACACGCTGATGCAGGCGCTGGAGGAAGAGCGCGGCCTGGCTGACCTTGAGCATGAAGCGTTCGTGGCGCGTATCGCACATTACTATTGTGAGATCTTCGTGCTGCATCCGTTCCGCGCCGGCAATGGCCGCGCGCAGCGCATCTTCTTCGAGCAGTTGGCACTGCATGCCGGGTATCAGCTTTCGTGGGAAACACTCGAACGCGACGCGTGGCGCGCTGCGATCTCGGCGGGCGTCGCCGGCGATCTGGCACCGCTTGCCGCGCAATTTGCGAAAGTGGTGAGCCCGGCGAAGTAAAATGGGTAGAATAGCGCCGCTTTTACTGGCCTGAGGGCGCTATGCTGCTGCTAATCGATAACTACGACTCCTTCACCTGGAATCTCTACCAATACTTCTGCGAGCTGGGCGCGGATGTGCGTGTGGTGCGCAACGACGCCATTACGCTGGATGAGATGGCAGCGCTGCCGCTGACGCATCTGGTGATTTCGCCGGGCCCATGTACGCCGGATCAATCTGGCATCTCGCTCGCGGCTATTCGCCATTTTGCCGGGCGCTTGCCGATCCTCGGCGTTTGCCTTGGACATCAGGCGATTGCGCAAGCCTATGGCGCGCAGGTGGTACGCGCGCGCCAGGTGATGCATGGCAAAACCTCGCTGATTCAGCACACCAACCAAGGTGTGTTTCGTGATCTGAATAATCCGCTTACCGTGACCCGCTATCACTCATTGATTGTGGCGCGCGATACGCTGCCCGCTGAGTTTGAAGTCACCGCGTGGAGCCTGCGCGACGGCCAGCCGGATGAGATCATGGGCTTCCGCCATCGCAGCTTGCCGCTGGAAGGCGTGCAGTTCCATCCGGAAAGCATCCTCAGTGAGCAAGGGCATCAGCTGCTGGCTAATTTCCTCAACGCGTAACTTATGTTTGCCTTCGTGTGACTTTTTATGCATATTTTGTGATTATAATTTCACATCAGCTCAACAAATAACCCGATGAGGTCGTCAATGGCAGCGGAAAAACTAGCGGTAACCCGGGAAACGTTCGATAACGTAATTTTGCCTGTTTATGCACCTGCGCAGTTTGTGCCGGTAAAAGGCAAAGGCAGCCGAGTGTGGGATCAGCAGGGCAAAGAGTATATCGATTTCTCTGGCGGTATCGCGGTGACTGCATTGGGCCATTGTCATCCGGCGCTGGTGGAAACGCTGAAAACCCAGGGCGAAACGCTGTGGCACACCAGCAACGTGTTCACCAACGAACCGGCGCTGCGTCTGGCGAGTAAACTGATTGCCGCGACCTTTGCCGATCGGGTGTTTTTCGGTAATTCCGGCGCGGAAGCCAATGAAGCGGCATTCAAGCTGGCGCGTTATTACGCCTGCAAAAAACACAGCCCGTTCAAAAGTAAAATTATTGCCTTCCATAACGCCTTCCACGGTCGCACGCTGTTCACCGTGTCGGTGGGTGGCCAGCCGAAATATTCTGATGGCTTCGGTCCAAAACCGGCGGATATCGTGCATGTGCCGTTCAACGATCTCGATGCGGTGAAAGCGGTGATTGACGACCATACCTGCGCCATCGTGGTCGAGCCAATTCAGGGCGAAGGCGGCGTGATGCCAGCTACGCCAGAATTTATGCAAGGCCTGCGCGCCCTCTGTGATGAACATCATGCGCTGCTAGTACTGGATGAAGTGCAGAGCGGCATGGGACGCAGCGGCAAACTCTTTGCGTATGAACATTACGGTATCAAGCCTGATATCCTCACCACCGCCAAAGCGCTGGGCGGCGGTTTCCCGGTGAGTGCGATGTTGACTACCAATGAAATCGCCTCAGTAATGGCGCCGGGCGTGCACGGCACCACTTACGGCGGCAATCCGCTGGCGTGTGCCATTGCTGAAACCGCGCTGGACATCATCAACACGCCAGAAGTGCTGGAAGGTGTGGAAGCGCGTCGTCAGCAGTTTGTTGAAGCGCTGCAAGCCATCGACAGCAAATTCGCTATCTTCAGCGAGATTCGCGGCAAAGGTCTGTTGATTGGTGCCGTGCTGAAGCCGCAGTTCGCCAGCAAAGCGCGTGACATCCTCAACGCTTCCGCCGCGGAAGGGCTGATGATTCTCACCGCCGGTACTGACGTGATCCGTTTTGTGCCGTCGCTGGTGATTGAACCGACCGATATCGCCGAAGGCATGACGCGTTTCGCCAGCGCGATTGAGAAGGTGCTGGCCGCTTAATCCGCTTTCGGACGTAACACCTTGAGCCAGCGGCCATGATGCGGTCGCTGGCTCCACGCCAGCGAAGAGATGGTGTGCATTACGCTGAGGTGCTGCAAGATCCGCTTCACATGCTGTTCGACAATCGTCACCGGCCCTTCATTAAGATTCTCCGGCGCTTCCAGAATATTGCTGTCGTTGCCTGGACCGTCATACGCCAGCCGCTGCTGACAACGCTGCAGCGCGATTTCACAGGATTGCAGATAACGTTCTGCCAGCTTCGATGTCAGCATGGTGTGCTCGCGCGCCAGAATCGTCATGGCATTAATATGCTCGACGATGAACTGACTGTGCGTAACCCACATGCGCATATCTTTCAGATATTGCAGGTTAAAGCCCGGCTCGCTCGATGCCTGGTTCAATGAGTTGAACAGCGCGTTGTGCGCCTGATTAACCTTTATGCGCTGATAAGCCAGTTTATCGGGCGACTGTTCCGGCCCCAGCAGCAGTTGCAGCGCCTCCTGATAGGCTTCCAGCGCATCGTGCGCGTTCTTGCGCAGCAGCCCGCTTTGCCACTGCGGCCACAGCCAAATCATCCCGGCGAAGGCAATTAAACAGCCCATCAAGGTATCCATCATGCGCGGCAGCAGAAACTGTGCGCCGTTCAGCGACAGCAATTGCAGCGAATACACCGCCGTGACGGTAAAGCCAATCATCGACCAGCCATAATATTTCCGCGTGATCAGATAGCTCGCCAGCGTAATACCCAGCATAAACAGCAGCGTGATCGATTCCGGCACCGCCAGCTGCAGCGACGCGGCGGCGATCAGCAATCCGGCGAAAGTGCCCAGCGCACGGTGCTGAATACGCACGCGCGTGGCGTTGTAACCGTTCTGGCTGACGAACATGATGGTCATCAGAATCCAGTAAGGTTTGGGGATGTTGAAGAACAGCGCCAGCGAGCTGCCAAACATCAGCATCACAGCGAAGCGGGCTGCGGTGCGTAACGCGGTGGATTTGAATGACAGATAACTGCGCAGCGCCGGCAACAGCGGCAAACGGCGCTGGCGATCGGCCATTAGGTCACGCGTGTAGAGCGGCTTCTGCGTACGCAACACGCGGGCGATGCGACTGAAGTGGTACAGGCAGAAGTTGCCGACCGGATTATCCGGATGCTGGCGTGCAATTTTCTCCAGCGCGCCGAGCTGTTTCTCCATGTGAAAACGGTCCGGCAGCTGATGGTAGAGAATCGCATCCGCCAGCACGCGCAGCCGCGCCGAGATAATCTTGGCGTTCCAGCGAATCACCGCTTCGGCGTGGCTCTCCTCAACCAGTTTCTGCACCTCTTCGGGCTGATGCAAACTCACGGAGATGTGTTCCTGTAAATCCAGCGCAACCTGAAAGGCGCGCGTCAGGCGTTTGTGGCTGTTATCGCGGCTCGCCGACAGCATATGCATTTGCTGATAACAGGTGGTAATGAGGTCGACCGCCTTTTGCTGGCGCGCCAGCAGCGGCGGCAGCGCTTTCTCCGGATCGGTCAGCTGCGTCAGTAAGGTATATTTGGCATCGCAGTAATCCGCCAGCTCGCGGAACAGCAGACTGAGCGATTCGCGCATCGGCTGCTCTTTCCACAGCCAGAACCAGAACCAGTTGAACAAGCCGTACCACAGCGTGCCGCCAATGTAGAGCAGCGGCGGCACCCACATCGGCATGCGTCCCACTAAGCTGAGCGTAAAGATGGCGGCGATGAGTGTGGCGGGCAGCAGGCGCGCGTGCAGCGGGCCGATTTCGCCGGTTACGCCAATCAGCAGCGGCAGCGCCAGTAAAATCAGCGGCAGCGGTATCTGGTAAGCGGTGAGGATTTGCATCAGGAAACTGCCGGTGGCAAACAGCGAACCACCCACAATCAGGCGTTTGAAGAAGCGTTTGTGCGGCGTATCCAGTCCCGCCATGTTGCAGCAGGCGGGCACTAACGAGAACAGCAGACCTTTTTGCAGATCGCCAAACAGCCAACCGAGAGCCACAGGCAGGCACAGCACCAGCGTTTGCCGCAGCGCATAGTTAACTTCGGGATGATAGATGATTCGGCGCCACATCAGCTCATCGCAAATAGAAACGGCGCGATGTTGCCATCACGCCGTGGGTGAGAAGAAATCAGCGGGTGCCGTAAACGACGATGGTTTTACCGTGTGCGGAGATCAGGTTCTGATCTTCCAGCATTTTCAGGATACGACCCACGGTTTCGCGTGAGCAGCCCACGATCTGACCAATCTCCTGACGGGTGATTTTGATTTGCATCCCGTCTGGGTGAGTCATCGCATCTGGCTGTTTGGCCAGATTTAGCAGCGTTTGCGCAATACGTCCGGTGACATCGAGGAAGGCAAGGTTGCCCACTTTCTCAGATGTCACTTGCAGACGACGCGCCATTTGCGACGAAAGTCGCATTAAAATATCCGGGTTTACCTGAATCAGCTGACGGAATTTTTTGTATGAAATTTCAGCCACTTCGCAGGCAGACTTCGCACGCACCCAAGCACTACGTTCCTGGCCTTCTTCGAAAAGACCGAGTTCGCCGATGAAATCCCCCTGATTGAGGTAGGAGAGAATCATCTCTTTGCCTTCTTCATCTTTAATCAGTACCGCTACGGAACCTTTTACGATGTAGTACAGCGTTTCCGCTTTCTCACCCTGATGGATGAGCGTGCTTTTGGATGGATATTTGTGAATATGGCAATGGGACAGGAACCATTCGAGTGTAGGGTCTGTTTGCGGTTTGCCGAGAACCATTCGCTATTATCCTCTGTTGTAATCGTGCCCAAAACACAGGGGGCATTTTTTCCCTGTCAGGCGGTTTAATCGTCGAGCGTTTCCAGTAAAGGAAAAATTATTCCGGGTGGACTCTTAAGCTACGCTTTTGATTCTTCCGGCCTTCGTCTGTAATGACGAAAATATTTTCAGCACTGTTTGTAGCACAGCTTTTGCGAGCTGTCTTGTGTTGTCTCGCTTCAGCAGAAGGGGGATTACTCTGGATTGCTGTTTGTCAGGTGAAAGCGTACTCTGGCGGCAAAACCGCCGCTTCAGGAGAAAGAATCATGCAGGCACGAGTGAAATGGGTGGAAGGTCTTACCTTTCTCGGAGAATCCTCATCCGGCCATCAGGTATTGATGGATGGTAATTCCGGTGATAAAGCGCCAAGTCCAATGGAGATGGTGCTGATGGCCGCGGGCGGCTGTAGCGCTATTGATGTGGTGTCGATCCTGCAAAAAGGGCGCAGCGATGTGGCCGATTGCGAAGTGAAGCTCACATCGGAACGCCGTGAAGAAGCGCCACGCATTTTTACCCACATCAACCTGCATTTTATCGTTAGCGGTAAAGCGTTGAGCGACAAGGCCGTTTCGCGTGCGGTTGATCTGTCAGCGGAAAAATATTGCTCGGTGGCGATCATGCTGGGTAAAGGTGTGGAAATTACCCACAGTTATGAGGTTGTCGAGTTGTAATCGGTCGTAGGGGAGGCATTCATGCCTCCCTTTTCACAGCCCGCACCAAACCTATTCAATCCGCTTCCCTTCAATCAGCCGCTGTACCAGCGGCAGCATAATCAGCTCCATCGCCAATCCCATTTTGCCACCCGGCACCACCAGCGTATTGATGTGCGAAATAAACGATCCCTGAATCATCGCCAGCAGATAGGGGAACGCGATGCCTTCCAGACCACGGAAATGGATCACCACGAAGCTTTCGTCGAGCGACGGAATTTCACGTGCGGCAAACGGGTTTGAGGTATCAACGGTCGGCACACGCTGGAAGTTAATGTGGGTGCGCGAGAACTGTGGCGTGATGAAGTTAATGTAATCCTCCATTGACCGTACCACCGAATCCATCACCGCTTCGCGTGAATGGCCGCGCTCGCTGGTGTCACGCACCAGCTTCTGAATCCACTCAAGGTTAACAATCGGCACCACGCCAACCAGCAGATCGACATGCTCCGCCACATTTTGCTGCTGCGTGACCACACCGCCGTGTAAACCTTCATAGAACAGCACATCGGTGTTTTCCGGCAGCGGCTGCCACGGCGTAAAGGTGCCCGGCACCTGATTCCACGGCACGGCTTCATCGTAGGTATGCAGATATTTGCGCGATTCGCCAAGGCCGGTTTGGCCGTAATGTTTAAACGTCTGCTCCAGCAGGCCGAAGTCGTTGGCTTCCGGGCCAAAGTAGCTGATGTGACGCCCGAGATCGCGCGCCTTGCGGATCGCCATGTCCATTTCCGGACGTGTGTAGCGATGGAAACTGTCGCCTTCGAGTTCCGCCGCATGCAAATTCAGCTGCTGGAAAATTTTACGGAAGGCGAGGCTGGTGGTGGTGGTTCCGGCGCCGCTGGAACCGGTGACGGCAATAATTGGATGCCTGGCTGACATAACAGAGCTCCCTGTGAAGTCCGGCGATGAGCATTGTTACCACGAATTGCCGCGGGGTGCATCAGCCGCGGAATTCACCCTTCGGCATAATATTGATCGATTCATGCAGTTCCGACCACACCAGCACCACGTCGCCGCGCTCCAGTTGGCGGCGTACGTCGGCGACTTTTTGCAGCAAACTGCGTTCCTGCTCGCCGTAATCAGTGCCTTCGCGTAACACGAAGGTTTCAATCAGGTTTTCCAGCGTGTCCGCTTCGAGTTCTTGCCAGGGAATAATCACAATTACACATCCAGATAGGTTGAGAGCCAGTCGGGCACGCGCTGTTCCAGCCACATTTTCGGTTTAAGAACGGTGCCGCCGACGAAACCGACGTGACCGCCTTGCTGCGTCAGCTGATACTGAATGGAGGCTGACAGCTGTTCAGGTTGCGGAATAACGGCATCGGTCATAAAGGGATCGTCTTGCGCGTGAATGATCAACAGCGGTTTACGCACGCCGGTCAGCAACGGCATCGCGCTGGCTCGTTGATAATAGTCGTTGGCGTCAATAAAACCGTGCGCACGTGCGGTTATCGCATCATCGAACTCGCGTAAGCGGCGGAAAGCACGTAACTGGCTTAGATCGACCGGCAGCGTGCCAGGCCAGGCGCGCAGTTTGCGCGTGGCGTTCTTTTTCAGCTGCGTCAGTAAATAGTGCTGATAAAAGCGTGAAAAACCCACATCCAGCTTGCCGCTGCACGGCTCGAGCGCCAGCGGCGCTGAGATGGCGATGCCAGCATCAATCGGTGCATCGTGACCTTGCTGACCCAGCAGGCAAGCGAGCATGTTGCCGCCCAGCGAAACGCCGACGGCGGCGGTGGGTACGCTGCCCCATTCGCGCTGCAGCCAGTGAAGGAAGTAGGTGGCGTCTTCGGTTTCACCGGAGTGATAGATGCGCTTTAAGCGATTAGGCTCGCCGCTGCAGCCGCGAAAGTGCATTACCACCGCCAGCCAGCCGCGTGCCTGACACGCCTGCATCAGGCCGTGCGCATACGGGCTGCGAAAGCTGCCTTCCAGGCCGTGAAACATCACCATGCGCGGTTTATGACGCGCCTGCGCCGGATCTTCACTCCACGCTAAATCGACAAAATCGCCGTCCGGCAGGTCAAGACGCTGCCAGTGCGGACGTAACGTAACGCGGCGCCGCAGAATACGCGGCAGCAGCGTTTGCAGATGCGCGTTACTGAATCCGCGCAGGGGTTTAAAACGCTCGCCGCTGGGGCGATCAAAATAGCTTGGGTAAAGGCTTGTCTGATGCATAAGTCGCTGATAGCTTCGATGGGTTGTTCGCTTTACTGGGTGAGGAGCACCCGAATATACATGGAACTGAGTCTTTTTTTATCAATGTTAGGTTTTCTCTGGGTCGCGGCCATCACGCCCGGGCCCAATAATATGTTACTTACCGCCTCGGGTGCTAATTTTGGCTTCCTGCGCACCATTCCGCTGCTGATTGGTATCATGATTGGTATGCAAGTCATGTTGCTAATGGTGGCATTTGGCATCGGCGGCCTCATCCTGCTTTATCCCTCGCTGCATCTCATCCTGAAGATTGCCGGTAGCCTTTATCTGCTGTGGCTGGCATGGAAAATCGCCAGCGCCGAGTATGAAAAACTGGAAACCGACGCTGTCACGGTGAAGCAGATGCCTTTCTGGCAAGGCGGCTTGCTGCAGTTGATCAACCCGAAAGCCTGGCTGATGGCGCTCGGCGCGGTGGCCAGCTTCAGCCTGGCGGGCAGCGAATATCTGCATTCGGTGGTGGCGATCAGCATCGGCATGTTCATGGTGAACGTGGTTTCCGGGGTGATCTGGATGGGCTTTGGCTCGCTGATTGGACGTCTGCTGCGCAGCCCACGCGCGTGGAAAATCTTCAATCTGGCGATGGGCTTGCTCACCGCTGCCTGCGTATTGCTGATTTGGCGCTAAGTTAGCTGGAAGCGCGTTCAACGCGCTTCCACGGCAACACTTCATGGACTACCGACGCGTTAGGCTGGCGGATGCGTTGCAGCAACAGCTGTACGCTGCGCACACCCATACGATTCATCGGCTGCTCAATCGTGGTCAGCGGTGGATTCAGGCTGCTGGTAAAGTTGATGCCATCAAATCCCACCACCGCTAAATCTTCCGGCACGCGTAAACCTGCTTCCAACGCCGCGTGGATGACGCCGACCGCCAACACATCCGATACCGCAAACACCGCATCCGGCGGTTCCGGCTGCGTGAGCAGTTCGCGCAAAGCCGCACTGCCCGCTTCGCAGGTGATATTCTCGGCGTAAGCCACACCGCACCAGCTGAGATCCAGCTGCTCCAGCGCCGCGCGATATCCCTCTTCACGCTTATGTGAATAGAGGTAGCGCATATCGCAGTTCACCAGCGCAATACGACGTCGGCCTTTGCTCGCCAGATAACGCACGGTTTCGAAAGCCGCTTCTTTATTATCAATCGCCACGCTTGAGGCGGCGATCGACGGATCGTATTCCGCGCACTGCACCCAAGGCTGATCGCCAATCAATTCTTTCAGCTCATGCAGGCTGCTGGCGGCATCCATGGTGATCACGCCGTCGACCACTTTGCCGGTGAGCAACGCAATGTAGGCCGCTTCGCGCCGCAGCTGCGATCCCGAGTTACACAGCAGAATGTGGTAACCCTGCGCTTCAGCTTCGGCTTCAATGCCCTGAACCACGCGTGAGCAGAATGGATTGGTGATGTCGGGAATCAGCACTAACAACATATGGCTTTGCGAAGTGCGCAACTGGCGCGCCAGCAGGTTGGGCTGATAGTCGCAGATGTCGATGGCCGCCAGCACTTTGGCACGCGTATCCGGGCGCACGCCGGGATTCTGGTTCAAAACCCGTGAAACGGTGGCTTTTGACACGCCAGCCAGGTGTGCGACTTTTTCTATCGACATGGATTCAGGACCGTTAGTAAAGAGTTAAAAAATGAGATCTCTATCAATATCACAGCTGCCATGTGAGCGTGTGACATATTTACCGCTTTCCTTTTCTTTCCATTTGCACTTTTTGCATAGCCTTGCCCGATGTTGATCTAAGAACGGATCGTCATTAGGGATAATTTTTAATTCCTTTATGAAATTACTGTTGCTGGAGAAACTGCCCAGACAAAACACATTGGGGTGAATGATGATGGCAATGAAAAAAACAATAACGGCGGTCACAGCGGCTCTGGCCCTGATGGCGTTCCAGGCGCAAGCGGTCAACGTTACCGTGGCGTATCAGACCTCGGCTGAACCAGCCAAAGTGGCGCAGGCGGATAACACCTTCGCCAAAGAGAGCGGTGCTACCGTCGACTGGCGCAAATTTGATAGCGGGGCCAGCGTGTTACGTGCACTGGCGTCGGGCGACGTGCAGATTGGTAATATCGGTTCCAGCCCGCTGGCGGTCGCCGCCACGCAAAAGCTGCCGATTGAAGCTTTCCTGCTGGCCTCTCAGCTCGGTAACTCCGAAGCGCTGGTGGTGAAGAAAACCATCAAAGATCCTAAAGACCTGATTGGCAAGCGCATCGCCGTGCCGTTCATCTCGACTACGCACTACAGCTTCCTCGCCGCGCTCAAGCATTGGGGCATCAAGCCTTCGCAAGTGACCTTAGTCAACCTGCAGCCGCCGGCGATTATTGCTGCCTGGAAACGCGGTGACATTGACGGCGCTTACGTCTGGTCTCCGGCGGTCAACGAGCTGGAGAAAGATGGCAAGGTGCTGACGGACTCTTCGCAGGTCGGCAAGTGGGGCGCGCCAACGCTAGATGTGTGGGTGGTGCGTAAAGACTTTGCGCAGCAGCATCCAGAAATCGTCACCGCCTTTGCCCGCAGCGCCGTTGAAGCGCAGCAAGCTTACATTGCCAATCCGGATCAATGGCTGAAGCAGTCAGACAACCTGAGCAAGCTGGCGCGCCTGAGTGGTGTACCCGAAGCGGATGTGCCGGTGCTGGTAAAAGGCAACACGTACCTCACCGCGCAGCAGCAGGTGGAGCAGCTCGGCAAGCCGGTGAACAAGGCGATTGTCGATACTGCCGGCTTCCTGAAAGAGCAGGGCAAAGTGCCAGAAGCGGATAGCGATTACAGCAGCTTCGTCACCACGCGCTTCGTTGCACCCTTAGTGAAATAACCGGAGGCCGTATGCTTAACATCACCCATCTCAATGCGCGTTACGCCGGACAACCCGCGCTGCAGGACATCAACCTGCAGCTGGGCAGCCGAGACCTGCTGGTGGTGTTAGGTCCCTCCGGCTGTGGCAAAACCACGCTGCTGAACCTCATCGCCGGCTTTCTGCCGCTGGAATCTGGCAGCATTACGCTGGATGGCAAAGCGGTAAAAGGGCCGGGCGCTGAGCGCGGCGTAGTGTTTCAAAATGAAGGATTGCTGCCGTGGCGCAACGTGATCGATAACGTTTCGTTTGGTTTGCAACTGGCGGGAATGGCGAAGGCGGAGCGCCATACCATTGCACGCCGTTTGATCCGCAAAGTAGGACTGGAAGGTGCAGAGCAGCGTTATATCTGGCAGCTCTCTGGGGGTCAACGTCAGCGCGTGGGCATTGCGCGTGCGCTGGCGGCTGATCCTCAGTTGCTGCTGTTAGATGAGCCGTTTGGCGCGCTGGACGCCTTTACCCGTGAACAGATGCAAACCCTGCTGCTAACACTGTGGCGTGATACCGGCAAGCAGATTCTGCTGATCACCCACGACATCGAAGAGGCGGTGTTCCTCGCCAGCGAATTAGTGCTGCTGTCGCCGGGACCGGGCCGCGTCGTGGAGCGTTTAAAACTCGACTTCGGCCAACGCTTCGCCGCCGGGGAACCGTGCCGCAGCATCAAATCCGATCCGGCGTTTATCGAACGTCGTGAATATGTACTGAATCAGGTGTTTTCCCAGCGTGAGGCGTTTATATGAGTGCGGTGATTGATGGGAAGACCCAAATGCGTCGTCGTGGACTGCGCTGGCCGTTCTCGCGCCAGTTCTCACTCAGCCTGCTCAGCGTGGGCTTGTTGCTGCTGTTGTGGTGGGCTATTACCGCGCTCGGCTTAGTGGCGCCGCTGTTCTTACCGCCGCCGCAAGTGGTGCTGCAGAAGCTGATATTGATTGCCAGCCCGCAAGGCTTTATGGACGCCACGTTATGGCAGCATCTGGGCGCCAGCCTGGCGCGTATGCTGGTGGCGCTGTTCTTCGCCGCGCTGATTGGGATTCCGGTCGGCATCGCCATGGGCCTGAGCCCGGCGATTCGCGGCTTGCTTGATCCGCTGATCGAACTCTATCGCCCGGTGCCGCCGCTGGCCTATTTGCCGCTAATGGTGATCTGGTTTGGCATCGGCGAAACCTCGAAGATTTTACTGATTTATCTGGCGATTTTCGCGCCGGTGACCTTGTCGACGCTGGCGGGTGTGAAGAATGCCCAGCAGGTACGGATTCGCGCGGCGCAGGCGCTTGGCGCATCGCGCTGGCAACTGCTGCGCTACGTGATTCTGCCTGGCGCGCTACCGGAAATCCTCACCGGTTTGCGCATTGGTCTCGGCGTAGGTTGGTCAACGCTGGTGGCGGCGGAACTGATTGCCGCTACGCGTGGACTCGGCTTTATGGTGCAGTCGGCCGGTGAGTTCCTCGCCACCGACGTGGTGCTGGCCGGTATCGCCGTGATCGCCCTGATTGCCTTTGGCTTAGAACTAGGTCTGCGCGCCTTGCAGCGCCGACTGACGCCTTGGAATGGAGAACAGCAATGAACGAACGTCTTAATTTTACCGCGCTGGGCCCGAATATCGGGGCGCAGGTTAGCGATGTCGATCTCAGCCGTCCGCTGAGCGATGCCCAGTTTGAACAGCTCTATCATGGCTTGCTGCGCCATCAGGTGTTGTTCCTGCGTAATCAGGTGATTACCCCGGAACAGCAGCGCGCGCTGGCGATTCGCTTTGGCGATCTGCATATCCATCCGGTCTATCCGCATGCGGAAGGCGTGGAAGAGATCATCGTGCTGGATACGCATCAGGATAATCCGCCGGATAACGACAACTGGCACACCGATGTCACCTTTATTCAAACCCCGCCGGCAATTGCGATTCTGGCTTCGAAGCTGCTGCCGGAAAGCGGCGGCGATACCTTGTGGTCAACCGGCATTGCGGCCTATGAAGCGCTGTCTGAACCGTTTAAGACGCTGTTGAATGGACTGCAGGCGGAGCACGACTTTAAGAAGTCGTTTCAGGAGTACAAATACCGCAAAACCGAGGAAGAGCATCAGCGCTGGCAGCAAGCGGTGGCAAAGAATCCGCCGGTGCAGCATCCGGTGATTCGTACCCACCCGGTGAGCGGACGCAAGGCGCTTTTCGTCAACGAAGGTTTTACCACGCGCTTGCTGGGCTTAAGCGAAAAAGAGAGCGATGCGCTGCTTAACTTCCTGTTTTGGCATAGCGCCAAACCGGAATTCCAGGTGCGCTGGCGCTGGCAGGAGAATGATGTGGCGATTTGGGATAACCGCGTGACCCAACACTATGCTAATGCGGATTATTATCCGGCGCGGCGGGTGATGCATCGTGCGACGGTGTTAGGGGATAAGCCGTTTTGATTTGGATGGTGCACGCTGTCCCCCTCCTCGGTCCTCCCCCATAAATGGGGGAGGAAGATGCTGCCACATGTCAGTGATGAAGCTGCATGTGGCAGCGTCTCCTTCCCCCGCTTGCGGGGGAAGGCCGGGATGGGGGACAGCGTGCACACTTCCATAAATGGGGGAGGAAGACGCTGCCACATGTCAGTGATGAAGCTACATGTGGCAGCGTCTCCTTCCCCCGCTTGCGGGGGAAGGCCGGGATGGGGGACAGCGTGCACACTCAACCCGCCAGCATCTGCTCCAGCTGTTCCTGCGCATCCAGCCACGCCATTTCGACCTCTTCCAGCGCCGCCTTACTCTCGGCCTGACGCTGCAGCGCCACATTCAAATCGGCTTTGCGGCTCTGATCGTAAATCGCGCTGTCGGCTAACTGGGCTTCCGCGTCGCTGAGCTGGCTCTGCCACTTCACCATCTGCTTCTCAAGCTTCTCGATCTCTTTACGCAGCGGCTGCGTTTGTGCGCGCAGTTCGGCGTCGCGGCGTTTCTGGTCTTTGCGCGATTGCGCGCTGTTGCCGTTGTCCTGCTTCGGTGCGGCATCCTGTTGCGCTTGCTGCTTCTGCAAATCGCTCAGCCACTGCTGATAATCTTCCAGATCGCCCTCAAACACGTCGACCTTGCCGTCGTGCACCAGATAGAGATCGTCGGTGGTGGCGCGCAGCAGATGGCGATCGTGCGAGACCACCACCAGCGCGCCTTCGAAATCAATCAGCGCTTCGGTCAGCGCCTGACGCATATCAAGATCGAGGTGGTTAGTTGGTTCATCAAGCAGCAGCAGGTTCGGGCGCTGCCAGACAATTAATGCCAGCACCAGACGCGCTTTTTCGCCGCCGGAGAAACGTTCGGTGATTTCGCTGACTTTATCGCCCTGGAAGCCGAAGCCGCCAAGGTAGTCGCGCAGCTGCTGCTCCAGCACTTTCGGTGCGATGCGTGATAAATGCTGCAAGGGTGATTCATCGGCGCGCAGATATTCCAGCTGATGCTGGGCGAAGTAACCGAGCTTAATGCCTTTCGCCAGGCCAACTTTGCCATCCAGCGCGTCGAGCTCACCGGCTAGCAGCTTAATCAGCGTCGATTTACCCGCGCCGTTACGGCCCAGCAGGCCAATTCGTGAACCCGGCACAAGGTTGAGTTTGATGGCGTCGAGAATAATGCGTTCGCCATAACCGGCGGTAACGCGCTCCATCTTCAGCAACGGATTCGGCAAGCTTTCTGGCGCGCGGAAACTGAAGCTGAATGGGTTATCGACGTGTGCTGGCGCAATCAATTCCATGCGCTCCAGCATTTTGATGCGGCTCTGCGCCTGCTTGGCTTTGGTCGCCTGCGCGCGGAAGCGATCGATATACTTCTGCAGGTGCGCCACTTTTTCCTGCTGGCTCTGGAACAGCGCTTGCTGCTGCGCCAGCTTGGCGCCGCGCTGACGTTCGAACGAGCTGTAGTTACCGGTGTATTCAAACATCGTCTGCTGTTCGATATGGATGATCTTATCGACCACCGGATCGAGAAAGTCGCGGTCGTGCGAAATCAGCACCAGCGTGCCTTCGTAGCTTTTCAGCCAGCGTTCAAGCCAGATCACCGCATCCAGATCGAGGTGGTTAGTCGGTTCATCCAGCAGCAGCAGATCGGAACGGCACACCAGCGCCTGCGCGAGGTTAAGGCGCATGCGCCAGCCACCGGAGAAATCGCTCACCGGCCGCATTAATTGTTCCTGGCTAAAGCCCAAACCGTGCAACAAACTTGAGGCGCGAGCAGGTATGCTCCACGCCTGAATCGCATCCAGCTTGCCGTGCAGCAGGGCGATGGCGTTGCCATCGTTGCGCGCATTGGCGTCGGCCAATTCGGATTCAAGCTGACGATATTCACGGTCGCCGTCGATAACATACTCCAGCGCGGGTTTGCTCAGCGCAGGGGTTTCCTGATTGACCCACGCCAGCGCCCAGTTGCTCGGGAACGTAGCGTTACCTGCATCGCTGCTGATTTCGCCCTTCAGCAATGACAGCAGCGTTGATTTGCCGCAGCCATTTTTGCCCACTAAGCCAACTTTCTGGCCTGGGTTAATGGTGGCTGTTGCGTTATCCAGCAGCACATTGGTGCCGCGGCGAATTTGTAGTGCTGAAAAGACAATCATAAGCGCCGTATCGTCAGAATATGTTAATTTACCGGCAACATAATTCGAGAAAATTTGTTGCGTCGAGCATGGTAGCGGAATTCCTGTGCCGTGACGACGCTTTGGAGGGGAACGATGTCGCAGCCACCCAAAATATTGCTGCTTTACGCCCATCCGGAATCACAGGATTCGATTGCTAATCGGGTTTTGCTGCAGTCGGCTATGGAACTGGACCACGTCACGGTGCACGATTTATACGCCCACTATCCGGATTTTTTTATTGATATTCACTATGAGCAGCAGCTGCTGCGCGACCATCAAATCGTTGTATTCCAACATCCACTTTATACCTACAGCTGCCCGGCGCTCCTGAAGGAGTGGCTGGATCGTGTGCTGTCGCGCGGCTTTGCCAGCGGACCGGATGGTAATGCGCTGGAAGGCAAATACTGGCGCAGCGTGGTCACCACCGGCGAACCGGAAGCGGCGTATCACCCCAGCGGCCTGAATCGCTATCCGATGAGTGACATCATGCGTCCGTTTGAGCTGACGGCGCAGATGTGCCGCATGCACTGGATGACGCCGATGGTGATTTACTGGGCGCGTCGACAAACGCCGGAAGTGATGCGTAATTTTGCGCGCGCGTATGGTGACTGGCTGGCTTCACCGCTGCCGCAGGGAGGTGTGTGATGGAAGGCGAAACGTTACTGACGGCGGGCGTGATTTATCTGGTCGCGGCGGTGCTGATTGTGCCGATTGCGGCGCGTCTCGGCATTGGCGCGGTGCTGGGCTATCTGCTGGCCGGTATCGCGATTGGTCCGTGGGGTTTGGGGTTCATCAGCGACGTTGAGGAGATTCTGCACTTCTCGGAACTCGGCGTGGTGTTCCTGATGTTCATCATCGGGCTTGAACTGAACCCCTCGAAACTGTGGGCGCTGCGCCGTTCGATATTTGGCGTTGGTGCGGCTCAGGTGCTGATTTCCGCCGCCATTCTCGGCGGATTGCTGTGGCTGACCGATTTTAGCTGGCAGGCGGCGGTGATTGGCGGCATTGGTCTGGCAATGTCATCCACGGCGATGGCGCTGCAGCTGATGCGCGATAAAGGCATGAACCGCAGTGAATCGGGACAGCTCGGCTTCTCAGTGTTGCTGTTCCAGGATCTAGCGGTGATTCCCGCGTTGGCGCTGGTGCCCTTGCTGGCGGGCGGCGACAGCGGTCACGTTGACTGGTTGAAAGTTGGAATGAAAGTGCTGGCGTTCGGCGGGATGCTGATTGGTGGTCGTTATCTGCTGCGCCCGATTCTGCGCTTCATTGCCGCATCCGGCGTGCGCGAAGTGTTTACTGCCGCCTCGCTGCTGCTGGTGCTGGGTTCGGCACTGTTTATGGATGCGCTCGGCCTGTCGATGGCGCTCGGTACTTTCATCGCGGGTATTCTGTTGGCGGAAAGCGAGTATCGCCACGAGCTGGAAGTGGCCATTGAACCGTTCAAAGGTTTGTTGCTGGGCTTGTTCTTTATTTCGGTTGGCATGGCGCTGAATCTCGGCGTGCTTTATACCCACATCACTGAAATTTTGTTGGGCGTGCTGATTCTGGTGACGGTGAAAACGTTGGTGCTGTATGTGCTGGGGCGCATTTATGGCCTGCGCAGTTCGGAGCGCCAGCAGTTTGCCGGTGTGTTAAGCCAGGGCGGCGAGTTTGCCTTTGTGCTGTTCTCGGCGGCGTCGTCAGCCAAAATGTTCAGCGGCGACCAAATGCCGCTGCTGCTGGTGACGGTGACGTTATCCATGATGACCACGCCGCTGCTGATGAACGGCATCGATCGTTTACTGGCGCACCGCTTTAATGAGCCCGATGAAAATGCCGAGAAGCACTTTGTTGAGGACGATCGGCCGCAGGTCATTGTGGTGGGCTTTGGTCGTTTTGGTCAGGTTGTTGGCCGTTTGCTGATGGCGAACAACAAGCGCATTACCGTGCTGGAGCGTGATATCTCCGCGGTGAGCCTGATGCGTAAATATGGCTATAAGGTTTACTATGGCGACGCCACCGAGTTGGAGCTGCTGCGTGCGGCGGGCGCGGAGAATGCGCAATCCATCGTCATTACCTGTAACGATCCGGAAGATTCGATGACCATCGTGCAACTGTGTCAGCAGCATTTCCCGCAGCTGGAAATCCTGGCGCGTGCGCGTGGACGTGTTGAGGCGCACGAACTGTTGCAGGCGGGTGTTACGCTGTTCTCGCGTGAGACGTTCTCCAGTGCGCTGGAGCTGGGTCGTAAAACGCTGATCTCGCTGGGCATGCATCCGCATCAGGCGCAGCGCGCGCAGCAACATTTCCGTCGTCTGGATATGCGTATGCTGCGTGAGCTGGTGCCCAGCCACGATGACAGCGCGCAAGTTTCGCGTGTGCGTGAGGCGCGGCGCGAGCTGGAGGATATCTTCCAGCGCGAAATGCAGCACGAGAAACGTCAGTTTGACGGCTGGGATGACGAGTAGAACTATACTTACTTAATCCGTTCACTAACGACGGCAGGAAACAGTATGCGTAAACAATTTATTGCCGGTGCGGTTTGCCCGCACTGCCAGGAAAAAGACACGTTGGCATTGTGGCGTGAGAACAATGTTGATGTGGTGGAATGCGTCGAGTGCGGTCATCAAATGCGGGAAGCGGATAAGCAGGTGCGCGATCAGGTTCGCAGCAATGAGCAAGTGATCGGCATTTTTCATCCTGAGTAGCGCAATGGCTCAGCTTTTTTTAAGCTTGAACTTACAGCGGGATTGAATTCCGTTACAATCGGCGCCATTAACGCTGAGCAGTATGCAACAACACATTTGTTGGCATCCTCAGTCTTGAACCTTTCTGGTTGGTTATTGCACGCAAAATTGACCAATGGGACGGGATCTTAGTTCTCAACGGTTAGGAGATATCATGAAAGTAGCAAAAGACCTGGTGGTGAGCCTGGCGTATCAGGTTCGTACCGAAGACGGTGTGTTGGTTGACGAGTCACCGGTGAGTGCACCGTTGGACTATCTGCACGGTCATGGTTCCCTGATTTCTGGTCTGGAAAAAGCGCTGGAAAATCATGATGTAGGCGATAAGTTTGACGTGCATATCCCGGCGAACGACGCTTACGGTCAATACGATGACAACCTCGTACAGCGCGTACCAAAAGACGTGTTTATGGGCGTTGACGAACTGCAGGTTGGCATGCGCTTCCTGGCAGAAACCGATCAGGGTCCAGTTCCGGTTGAAATCACCGAAGTTGAAGATGAGCACGTAGTGGTTGATGGTAACCACATGCTGGCGGGTCAGAACCTGAACTTCAACGTGGAAGTTGTGGCGATTCGCGCAGCGACCGAAGAAGAGCTGGCGCACGGTCACGTGCATGGCGCTGATGGTCATCATCACGATCATGACCACGACCATGGTCACGATCACGGCCAGGGCGGTTGTGGCACTGGCGGTTGCGGCTGCAGCCACTAATTAGTGTGATGCTGGCGAGGCCACCTTCGGGTGGCCTTTTCTTTTTAGTAATGTGGCGGCGGGGTTTCTTCAGATTGCGAGGCAATTATCGACGGCGCGCTATCTTTCACTTTATCGATTAACAGACGGACCTGCTCACGCAGTCTGATCATCTCCAGCTCATGCTGAACCACCGTTTGATTGAGCTGATCGATGGTGTATTCCTGAAAAGCCAGCTTGCTCTCCAGCGCCTCAAGGCGTTGTTCCCATTCTGTTGGTTGCATGATCTTTCCTCATCTTGCGGTGCTGCACGTTAGTCTGTTTCGGGCCTGATTCTACGGCCTTTCGCTTCAGAATCACCTGATATTTTACCTTTCCGCGCCATGCTGCATTGAAACGCCGCATAACGCCTATATCTCTGATGAAACTTCCTGAAGCAAAAAAGGTCGGAGGTTGGACGGGTAATTACATTGTGGGAGTGTTCGCCGCTGCCACGTAAAGTTATAGTGTGGGCCTCAGTCCGCAATGATTCCCGAGGTTAGAGGCTTCGGTTTTGGAGAAAGGATGAATTCACTGTTTAAAGTCACATTGTTAGCTACCACCATGGCCTTCGCGCTGAATGCACCGCTGGCAATGGCAGCAGAAACCGCCGCTGCTCCAGCAGACGCCGCTCAGGCTGCGCCGCAAGCACCGAAAAATGCTGCCTTCAAAAACGAAGACCAGCAATCAGCTTATGCACTTGGCGCGTCCCTGGGTCGCTACATGGACAACTCTCTGAAGGAACAAGAGAAGCTGGGCATCAAACTTGATAAAGATCAGTTGATCGCGGGTGTTCAGGACGCCTTTGGCGGCAAGAGCAAACTCTCTGATCAAGAGATCGAGCAAACCCTGCAGGCCTTTGAAGGCCGCGTAAAAGGTGCTGCTCAGGCGAAGATGGAAAAAGACGCGAAAGAGAACTCCGATAAGGGTTCCGCTTACGCTGACAAATTCGCCAAAGAAAAAGGCGTGAAGAAAACCGAATCTGGCCTGCTGTATCAGGTAGAGAAAGAAGGTACCGGTAGCGCGCCGAAAGACAGCGACACTGTGGTTGTGAACTACAAAGGGACGCTGATCGACGGTACTGAGTTCGATAACTCTTATACCCGCGGTGAGCCGCTGTCGTTCCGTCTGGACGGTGTGATTCCGGGCTGGACCGAAGGTCTGAAGCACGTGAAGAAAGGCGGTAAAATCAAGCTGGTGATCCCACCGAACCTGGCTTACGGCAAAAATGGCGTTCCGGGTATTCCGGCGAACTCCACGCTGGTGTTCGATGTTGAACTGCTCGACATCAAACCCGCGCCGAAAGCGGACGAAAAAGCGCAGGCTCCAGTCGCTGCCGATCAGAAAGCACAGTAATCTTAACTTTCTGCATCACGCCGCCCTCGGGCGGCGTTTTTATTGCGGAGAAGAGAGTAAAGGTCTGGCTAAAGACCAGCACATTTGCCAGACTAGCGCCTGCACAATTATCACAATATGAGTCTGCCCCAATGCTGTCGAGACAGGCTCCAGCCATTTAGGGTAATGTCTTCGATGTCTAATCCATTCAATCCCGGTGAACTGACTGACTTCGATTTACTGGAGCAACGTCCGTTCGAGCAAGCAGATTACGATATCCTCAAATCCTACGAAGCCGTTGTCGATGGCCTGGCGATGCTGATTGGCTCGCACTGCGAAATCGTGCTGCACTCGCTGGAAGATTTGAAGTGTTCTGCGGTGCGTATCGCCAACGGTGAACATACCGGGCGTAAAGTGGGTTCGCCGATTACCGATTTGGCGCTGCGTATGCTGCACGATATGCACGGCGCCGACAGCAATGTCTCCAGAGCCTACTTCACGCGCGCGAAAAGCGGTGTGCTGATGAAATCGGTCACGATCGCGATTCGTAATCGCCAGCAGCGCGTTATTGGCTTGCTGTGCATCAACATGAACCTCGACGTTCCGTTCTCGCAGATTATGTCGACCTTTATGCCGCCGGAGATGCAGCAGGTGGATTCCAACGTCAACTTTGCCAGCTCGGTGGAAGATCTGGTGATGCAGACGCTTGAGTTCGCGATTGAAGAAGTGAGCGCTGACCGTAACGTCTCTAATAATGCTAAGAATCGCCAGATCGTGCTCAATATGTATGAGAAAGGTATCTTCGACATTAAAGATGCGATTAACCAGGTGGCCGATCGCCTCAATATCTCCAAGCACACGGTTTACCTCTATATTCGTCAGTTTAAAAGCGGTGATTTTCAGGGGCAGGATCGCTAATGCGCTACACCTTGCTGGTCACCGGACCGGCATACGGCACGCAACACGCCAGCAGCGCGCTGCTGTTTGCGCGTGCACTCATCAAGGCCGGGCACCAGCTGGAGAGCGTGTTCTTCTATCGTGAAGGCGTGTTGAATGCCAACCAACTGAGCGCGCCGGCCAGCGATGAGGTGGATATGGTGCGTGAATGGCAGCAATTGCGCGCTGAGAGTGGCGCCGCGCTGAATATCTGCGTGGCCGCAGCATTACGTCGTGGCGTAACCGACGCGCATGAAGCCGCGCGCTTGCAACTGGCGGGCAGTAACTTGCAGCCGGGTTTTGAACTCAGCGGTTTGGGCGCATTGGCAGAAGCCGCGCTCAGCTGCGATCGTCTGGTGCAATTCTGATGAACCGCGTGGCTTTTCTATTTACTCAGGCACCGCACGGCAGCAGCGCGGGCAGGGAAGGGCTGGATGCTGTGCTGGCGACGGGCGCGCTAAGCGAAGATATCGGTCTGTTCTTTATCGGGGATGGCGTGCTGCAGCTCAATCGCGACCAACAACCTGAGCAAATTCTGGCGCGTAACTACATCGCGACCTTTGGCGTGCTGGAGTTGTACGATATTGACCAGTGTTTTGTCTGCGCCGATTCGCTGCTGGCGCGCGGGCAAAGTTTGACGGCCGAACGTGTGTTAAACGCTGAAGTGATGGATGCCGCATCGCTACGCGAGAAGCTGGCTTCCTATCATCGTGTTATTCGATTCTGAGAACTGATCATGCTCTACACGCTGTTGCAATCTCCCTGGCAATGCGACCTCGATAGCCTGCTGCTTTTATTGCAGGAAGGCGACGATCTACTTTTATTGCAGGATGGCGTCAGCGCCGCTTTGGCTGGCAGCCAAATGTTAATCAAGCTCAGCGCATCGCCGGCTACGCTGTGGGTATTAGAAGAAGATGTGGGCGCGCGCGGCCTGGATGAGCAAATTTCGACCAATGTAGCACGTTTGGACTATACTGGTTTCGTTGCGATGACAGCGAAGCATCCACAACAAGTGGCCTGGTAAGAGCGAAAACCTGGTTATTTCTTGACACCCTTTTGACACAGCCCTAAAATTCTGCCTCCTCGTAGTAATACGAGGCGATTTATTACGTGTTTACGAAGCAAAAAGCTAAATCCCAGGAGCTATTTAATGGCAACAGTTAACCAGCTGGTTCGCAAACCACGCGTACGCAAAGTTGCAAAGAGCAACGTGCCTGCGCTGGAAGCTTGCCCGCAGAAACGTGGTGTATGTACTCGTGTGTACACCACTACCCCTAAAAAACCAAACTCAGCACTGCGTAAAGTTTGCCGTGTGCGTTTGACCAACGGTTTTGAAGTTACCTCCTACATCGGTGGTGAAGGTCATAACCTGCAGGAACACTCAGTGATCCTGATCCGTGGCGGTCGTGTTAAAGACTTGCCAGGTGTGCGTTACCACACCGTTCGTGGCGCGCTGGACTGCTCAGGTGTTAAAGACCGTAAGCAGTCACGCTCCAAGTACGGCGTGAAGAAGCCAAAGGCTTAATGGTTCTCCGTTAAGTAAGGCCAAACGTTTTAACTTAAATGTCAAACTAAACTCGTAGAGTTTTGGACAATCCTGAATTAACAACGGAGTATTTCCATGCCACGTCGTCGCGTCATTGGTCAGCGTAAAATTCTGCCGGATCCTAAGTTCGGATCAGAGCTGCTGGCTAAATTTGTAAATATCCTGATGGTAGATGGTAAAAAATCTACTGCTGAATCTATCGTCTATACCGCGCTTGATACCCTGGCTCAACGCGCTGGTAAAGATGGCCTGGAAGCGTTCGAGGTTGCTCTCGAAAACGTACGTCCGACTGTCGAAGTTAAGTCACGTCGCGTTGGTGGTTCTACCTACCAGGTTCCAGTTGAAGTCCGTCCGGTTCGTCGTAATGCCCTGGCAATGCGTTGGATCGTAGAAGCTGCTCGTAAACGCGGTGATAAATCTATGGCTCTCCGCCTGGCGAACGAACTTTCTGATGCTGCAGAGAACAAAGGTACTGCAGTTAAGAAACGTGAAGACGTTCACCGCATGGCTGAAGCCAACAAGGCGTTCGCACACTACCGCTGGTAACAGCAACGTAGTTGTTATAAACCCAGCGGGCGTCCCAGTGACTCACCTGCTGGGCTTTTTTAACTTAGAACGTCTAAGAATCAGAGGAATCAAATGGCTCGTAAAACACCCATTGAGCGCTACCGTAACATTGGTATCAGTGCGCACATCGACGCCGGTAAGACTACAACTACCGAACGTGTTCTGTTCTACACCGGTGTAAACCACAAAATCGGTGAAGTTCATGACGGCGCAGCAACCATGGACTGGATGGAGCAGGAGCAGGAACGTGGTATTACCATCACGTCTGCTGCGACTACCTGTTTCTGGTCTGGTATGGCTAAGCAGTTTGAACCACACCACGTAAACATCATCGACACCCCGGGACACGTTGACTTCACCATCGAAGTTGAGCGTTCTATGCGTGTGCTTGATGGCGCAGTAATGGTTTACTGTGCAGTTGGTGGTGTTCAGCCACAGTCTGAAACCGTATGGCGTCAGGCTAACAAATATAAAGTTCCACGCATCGCGTTCGTTAACAAAATGGACCGCATGGGTGCTAACTTCCTGAAAGTTGTTGACCAGATGAAAGTGCGCTTGGGTGCAAACCCAGTTCCACTTCAGCTGGCTATCGGCGCAGAAGAAGGTTTCACCGGTGTTGTTGACCTGGTGAAAATGAAAGCGATCAACTGGAACGATGCCGATCAGGGCGTTACCTTCGTTTACGAAGATATTCCAGCTGATATGCAGGAACTGGCTGAAGAGTGGCGTGCGAAGCTGGTTGAAGCCGCTGCTGAAGGTTCTGATGAGCTGATGGAGAAATTCTTCGGCGGTGAAGAGCTGACCGAAGAAGAGATTAAAACTTCTCTGCGTAAGCGCGTTTTGAAAAACGAAATCATCCTGGTGACCTGTGGTTCTGCATTTAAGAACAAAGGTGTTCAGGCGATGCTGGATGCGGTAGTTGAATACCTGCCAGCACCGACTGACGTTACCGCGATTAACGGTATGCTGGACGACGGTAAAGACACGCCGGCTGAGCGTCATTCCGATGACAAAGAGCCGTTTGCTGCACTGGCGTTCAAAATCGCTACCGACCCGTTTGTTGGTAACCTGACCTTCTTCCGCGTTTACTCTGGTGTTGTTAACACCGGTGACACCGTGTTCAACCCGGTTAAGTCAAACCGTGAGCGTCTGGGCCGTATCGTTCAGATGCACGCGAACAAACGCGAAGAGATCAAGGAAGTTCGTGCGGGCGATATCGCCGCTGCGATCGGTCTGAAAGACGTAACCACTGGTGACACCCTGTGTGACCCAGACAACGTCATCATTCTTGAGCGTATGGAATTCCCTGAGCCGGTAATCTCTATCGCCGTTGAGCCGAAAACCAAAGCTGACCAGGAAAAAATGGGTCTGGCTCTGGGTCGTCTGGCGAAAGAAGATCCATCATTCCGCGTATGGACTGATGAAGAAACCAACCAGACCATCATCGCAGGTATGGGTGAGCTGCACCTCGACATCATCGTTGACCGCATGAAGCGTGAATTCAACGTTGAAGCGAACGTCGGTAAACCTCAGGTTGCTTACCGTGAAGCGATTCGCGCGAAAGTTACCGATATCGAAGGTAAACACGCCAAGCAGTCTGGTGGTCGTGGTCAGTATGGTCATGTTGTTATCGACATGTACCCACTGGAGCCGGGCGTTAATCCTAAAGGTTACGAATTTGTCAACGATATCAAGGGCGGTGTGATTCCAACTGAATACATCCCTGCGGTTGATAAAGGTCTCCAGGAGCAGCTGAAATCAGGTCCACTGGCTGGTTATCCGGTAGTTGATCTGGGTGTTCGTCTGCACTTCGGTTCATACCATGATGTCGACTCCTCTGAGCTGGCGTTTAAACTGGCTGCTTCTTTAGCCTTTAAAGATGGCTTTAAGAAAGCACAACCTGTTCTGCTTGAGCCAATCATGAAGGTTGAAGTAGAGACTCCGGAAGAGAACACCGGTGACGTTATCGGTGACCTTAGCCGTCGTCGTGGTATGCTCAAAGGACAGGAATCTAACGCTACTGGCGTTCAGATCCATGCTGAAGTTCCGCTGTCTGAAATGTTCGGATATGCAACCCAGCTGCGTTCTCTGACCAAAGGCCGTGCTTCTTACTCCATGGAGTTCCTGAAGTACGATGATGCGCCGAACAACGTCGCTCAGGCCGTTATTGAAGCTCGTAGCAAATAAGCTACGGTTTAAAAATTGTGAACTGATGCCTTCATGACTCATGAAGGCACAACGTAAGGAATTATCGCCATGGCGAAAGAGCAATTTCAGCGTAACAAACTGCACGTAAACGTGGGCACCATCGGTCACGTCGACCACGGTAAAACCACCCTGACTGCAGCAATTACTACCGTACTGGCTAAAACCTACGGCGGTAAGGCAAGCAAATTCGATGAGATCGATA